>Ga0193752_1000250_pt1 | contig 59958 bp, 51 predicted proteins | sample H1c1metaG_FD_144924 | JGI IMG/M metagenome (GOLD analysis project Ga0193752, IMG submission 144924) | Soil microbial communities from a riparian zone of the East river system, Colorado, United States - H1c1 | ecosystem: Environmental > Terrestrial > Soil > Riparian zone | place: USA: East River...
TTGCTTCTATTGCTTCATATGAAAAAAACTAAATAATGGGTGTCATACTTGGTGTTCTCTTTCATTTTGTAGGTGGGTTTGCTTCAGGCAGCTTTTATATGCCTTACAAAAAAGTGAAACAATGGAGTTGGGAAAGCTTCTGGATCACCGGCGGCCTGTTCTCCTGGCTTATCGTTCCGCCACTGGCTGCTTATCTTACCATTCCCGGTTTTATGGATATTATCCGTGGAGCATCTTCAGAAGTGATCGGCACTACTTTTTTAATGGGCATTTTATGGGGCATCGGCGGGTTGACCTACGGACTCGGTGTAAGATACCTGGGTGTATCGTTGGGAAGTTCTATCATCCTTGGACTCTGTTCTGTTTTCGGTGCCCTGGTTCCCTCTGTATATTATTACTTAAATCCCAAAGACGGAAAAGATACGATCGCTGATCTTTTTGGTACTACCTGGGGACAATTTGTACTGGTAGGTTTACTGCTTTGCATCATCGGTATTGTTATCAGCGGCAAAGCCGGTGGTATGAAGGACAAAGAACTTGGCGGCGCCAAAGTAGATGCTTCGGGAAGTGAATATAAAATAACATTGGGTTTGATACTGGCTGTGATCTCCGGCGTATTAAGTGCCTGCTTTAGTTTTGGTATCGAGGCCGGCACTACGATGGGAGAAGCGGCCAATGCTGCATGGAAAGCTGCTAACCCGGGGCAGGGCGAATTCCTTTTCAGGAACAATGTAATATTTGTTGTTATCCTTTGGGGAGGCCTGGCTACCAATTTTATCTGGTGCATGATATTGAATGCACGCAATAAGTCCTTTGGCGATTATACAAATAAAAAGACTCCACTGCTCAGGAATTATATTCTATGTGCCTTAGCCGGTACAACATGGTTCCTTCAATTCTTTTTTTACGGTATGGGAGAAAGTAAACTAGGCAACGGCGCCAGCAGCTGGATCCTGCACATGTCCTTTATTATACTGGTGGCCAATATGTGGGGCATCATTTCAAAAGAATGGAATGGTGTAAGTAAACGAACAAGGAATACGATCATCATCGGTATTGCAACCATCATACTTTCAGTAGTGGTAGTTGGATATGGAAACCGCTTGCACGAACAATTAAAAGAAACTCAAAAAAATAATACAGTCTATGTCGGAAATGGTTCAAAATTTTAAGCATGTAAATTATTTGTGGGACGAAGCAACTGCGGCTGCATTGGCCGGGGATGAAGTGGCCCTGCTGGTCTATCGTTCCAATTTATTGGGCGCCGATCTGCGGCTAACCAATTACGGTGGTGGCAACACATCCTGTAAAGCAATTACCAAAGATCCGCTTACAGGAAATGAAACAGAAGTGATGTGGGTAAAAGGAAGTGGTGGCGACCTGGGCACGATGAAAAGAAGTGGTTTGGCAGCATTGTATGTTGACAGGCTCCGTAGTTTAAAGAATGTATACCGTGGTATCGAGTTTGAAGATGAGATGGTGGAGTTGTTCAACCACTGCATTTATGATCTTGCTTCCAAAGCGCCTTCTATTGATACGCCCCTGCATGGATTTCTTCCATTCAAACATATTGATCACCTGCACCCCGATGCAGCCATTGCGATTGCTGCAGCAAAGGATGGGGAACGTATCACCAAAGAATTATTCAATGGCACTATTGGTTGGGTGCCATGGCAAAAGCCCGGGTTCGATCTTGGTTTACAATTAAAACAATGCCTTGATGAGAACCCCGGTATCCGTGGTATCATGCTGGGCTCACATGGTCTGTTTACCTGGGGAGATACGGCTTATGAAAGTTATATCAACTCTTTGGAAGTGATAGAACGCTGTGCACAATATCTTGAAGATAATATTGGAAAGAACAGCCCTGTTTTTGGCGGTAGCAAAATTAAATCATTACCAGCTGATCAAAGACTGCAACAGGCTGCAGCACTGGCACCGGTATTAAGGGGGCTTTGTTCTTCTGAAAGAAATATGATCGGACATTTTACCGATGATGAACGTGTGCTGGAATATATCAACTCCAATGACTTAGAAAGATTAGCCCCATTAGGTACGAGTTGCCCGGATCATTTTCTGCGTACAAAAATTAGTCCGCTGGTGCTTGGGTTAACAGCTAATGAAGACCTGAATGATGCAGCTGCCATCAAAGAAAAAATAACACCGCAATTTGAAGCATACAGAAAAATGTATGCTGAATATTATAACACCTGTAAACATCCAAACAGCCCGGCAATTCGTGACGCCAACCCGGTGGTAATAATCTACCCCGGTGTTGGTATGTTCACTTTTGCAAAAGACAAACAAACAGCAAGGGTGGCCGCAGAATTCTATATCAATGCCATCAATGTAATGAAAGGTTCAGAAGCGATTTCTGAATACACATCACTGCCACGCCAGGAAGCTTTTAATATTGAATACTGGTTGCTGGAAGAAGCCAAGCTGCAACGGATGCCGAAGCCAAAAGCATTGTCGGGAAGAATTGCATTGATAACCGGTAGCGCCGGCGGTATCGGTAAAGCCATTGCAAAAAAATTCGCCAATGAAGGGGCCTGCGTGATCTTAAACGACATGAATGCAGAACGCCTGGCAGAAGCAAAAGCCGAATTTGAAAAGGAATTTGGAAAAGATATTGTTGCTGCCGATATCCTGGATGTTACAAGCAATGATACCATAGAAAAAACACTGGCAACAGCCGCACTGGCTTTTGGTGGTGTAGATATCGTAGTTAACAACGCAGGGCTTTCCATTTCCAAATCAATACAGGATCACACAGAAAAAGACTGGGACCTTTTATATGATGTGCTGGTAAAAGGGCAATTCCTGGTTACACAAAAAACAACAGCCATCATGCGTAAGCAGGGCCTGGGTGGCGATGTGCTGAATATTGTAAGTAAGAATGCATTGGTAAGCGGTCCTAATAATGCCGGTTACGGTTCTGCAAAAGCAGCACAAATGCATTTGAGCAGGTTGAACGCAGCTGAATTGGGTAAAGATAAGATACGTGTGAATGTAGTGAACCCCGATGCAGTAATTGCCGGCAGTAATATCTGGAGTGGTGGCTGGGCCGAAGGAAGGGCAAAAGCTTATGGCATAACCATAGAAGAATTACCGGCTTATTATGCAGGCCGCACTTTGTTAAATGAAATTATTTTACCGGAAGATATTGCCAATGCCTGTTTTGCGTTTACCGGCGGACTGCTAAGTAAATCAACAGGTAATGTGTTGAATGTGGATGGTGGTGTGGCAACAGCATTTGTAAGATAGAGAGTTTATGTTTTCATATATAGCAAGCAATCTAAAGGGTTGATGATTGTCTAGTCTGTCAACCCGCTTTTTTGGCCCCCGGCCCTCTATCTCCCCGAAGGGGAGGAAATGGAGAAGATTGATGGAGGAGATCAAAGGAGAAGTTGAAGTTTAAACTTAATGGATACAGTATTTTTTGCTGGTGTTCCGCAAAAATGTTAGTTTTCTCATGGCGTTAATTTGGGGCTGATGACAACGGTAGTTAGTCAGCCCTTTTTTTAAATTTAACAGAAGAAATAAGTTTCTTAAGTATATGGTTTATCAGAATAAATAAACAGTTTTTGAATACTCAACAAGCGCTTTGAAAAGATCAGGAAGAAAAAAATCTCAGCTTCGCTGCGATAAAAGATTTGCCACGAAGGCACAAAGACACGAAGGAGAAAAATGCGTAGCATTTTCCTTTGTGCCTTCGAGTCTTGGTGGCTATTATTTCAATTTTTTGTAGAAAAATTCAAGTTTTTAAAGTGACTATGTCATTAAATTAAAATCAACATGTTACTAAACAAACAACTGATACAGGAAAATAACGGGCAGTATCTCAGCGATCATAAAAGACAATTTGATTTTGTTGCAGGTGGAGTTAATAACCTGCAAGAGGTAATTGATAAATTAATCGCTTTTCAAATTGCTATACCAAGCTGGGCCCTGGGTACAGGAGGTACAAGATTTGGCCGCTTCGCCGGTGGTGGCGAACCACGCAGCCTGGAAGAAAAAATTGAAGACGTAGGATTATTGCATGCACTCAACCAATCGGGTGGTGCTATATCGCTGCATATTCCCTGGGATATTCCTTCAGACGGCAATGCCATTAAATCGCTGGCGGCACAACATGGTTTAAAATTCGATGCAGTCAATTCAAATACTTTCCAGGATCAGCCTGGTCAACCGGTAAGTTATAAATTCGGTTCATTGCAACATGTTGATAAAGCCGTTCGCCGCCTCGCCATTGATCATAATATAGAAGTGATCAAACAAGGCGAAGCACTTGGCTCAAAAGCCCTCACCGTATGGCTTGCAGATGGTTCCTGTTTTCCGGGACAACTTAATTTCCGTGGCGCTTTTCAAAGAACTTTGGAAAGCCTGCAGGAAATTTATGCTGCATTGCCTGCCGATTGGAAAGTATTTATCGAGTACAAAGCCTTTGAACCAAACTTCTATTCTATGTCGGTTGGTGATTGGGGACAATCTTATTTATACGCTTCTAAATTAGGCCCGCAGGCTTATACCTTGGTTGATCTCGGTCACCATTTACCCAATGCCAATATTGAACAGATCGTTTCTTTGCTGATGATGGAAAACAAACTGGCAGGCTTTCATTTTAACGATTCAAAATACGGTGATGATGACCTTACAGTTGGCAGCATCAATCCTTACCAGCTGTTCCTGATCTTTAATGAACTGGTAGAAGGCATGGATGCAAAAGGAATGAATCATGCAACTGATCTTGCCTGGATGATCGATGCATCACACAATGTAAAAGATCCGCTGGAAGACCTGTTGCAATCCATTGAAGCCATCATGATCGCCTATGCACAGGCATTGCTGGTTGATACGGCATCGCTGAAAGCAGCACAGGATACAAATGATGTGGTAAGGGCGCAGGAAATTCTGCAGGCGGCTTATCGTACCGATGTTCGTCCCTTGATAGCAGAAGCAAGAATGCTTTCCGGTGGCGCATTAAAGCCACTTGAATTATTCCGCAGCTTAAAAATAAGAGAACAATTAATTAAAGAACGAGGCAATAAAACAGCCGCAACCGGTTTATGATATCAATTCCTGTTATAGCAATATTCGATATTGGCAAGACCAATAAAAAATGCTTTCTCCTTGATGAGCAGTACCAGATCGTGCTGGAACGTTCTGAGCAGTTTGAAGAAATATCCGATGAAGACGGTGATGCCTGTGATGATGTGCAAAGGCTTACACAATGGGTTGAAGAATCACTCACCGAAATTTTACAACTGGAAAACTTTGATGTAAAAGCTGTGAATTTTTCTGCCTATGGTGCAAGCCTGGTTTATATCAATGAAGCAGGGGAAGTGATCGCACCATTGTATAATTACCTGAAAACATATCCTGAAACAATAAAAAATGAGCTGTATAATAAATATGGCGGTGCCGAAAAGATATCCTGCGAAACAGCTTCACCGGTTTTGGGAAGCCTCAACTCGGGCATGCAGCTTTACCGCATGAAGGTAGAAAAACCAGAGTTGTACGAGCAAATAAAATACGCTTTGCATCTCCCGCAGTATATCAGTTTTTTGATCTCCCGAAAAGCGTATTCAGATATAACCAGCGTCGGCTGCCATACCCAGTTATGGGATTACCAGAAAAATTTGTATCACCATTGGGTGGTCGCCGAAGGGCTGGAAAAAAAACTGGCGCCGCTGCAATCATCCGGTGAAACCGATATTCTTAATTATAAAGGTAAAATATTGCATACAGGCATTGGGCTGCACGATAGTTCTGCTGCACTCATTCCATACCTCGCTGTTTTTAAAGAACCGTTTGTGCTGATATCAACAGGTACCTGGTGTATATCATTGAACCCATTCAATCATGAACCGCTGACCGTTGCTGAACTGGCGCAGGATTGCCTCTGTTATATGGAATACCAGGACAGGCCTGTAAAAGCGTCCCGTTTGTTTGCCGGGCAGGATCATGAACTGCAAACAAAAAGACTGTCAGCACATTTTAATACAGCAGCTGATGCGTATAAAGAAATAAAATACAATGGAGCCCTTGTACAGGAGCTGAAAAATAAATTCAATTTTGATACACCGGTAACAGCTGGTGATAATATTTCCGGTTCTGCTTTTCAAACAAGGGAACCGGATGGTTTTAAAAATTATGAAGAAGCCTATCATTGCCTGATGCTGGATATCATGCAGCAACAGCTTCATGCAACCAAACTGGTTTTAACCGGATCACCGGTAAACAGGATCTTTGTAGATGGCGGTTTCAGTAATAACCCCGTCTATATGCATTTGCTGGCCATGGCCTTCCCGGCACTGGAAGTATATGCAGCTTCTGTTGCACAGGCAACTGCCATGGGTGCTGCATTGGCTGTGCACAAAGCATGGAACAAAATGCCGGTACCTGCAGATATGGTGAAACTTAAATACTATAAAATAGTTGACTCACCAGACCAGGGCGTGATGTAAAAATGAAAACAGGATTATTCATACCTTGTTATATTGACCAGTTCTATCCGCAGGTGGGCATTGCTACCCTGCAGCTGCTGGAGAAAGCAGGTTGTGAAGTTTCTTTCCCTCTGAACCAGACCTGTTGCGGCCAACCCATGGCTAACAGTGGCTTTGCAGCTTTGTCAAAAGGTTGCGATACAAATTTTGTTGATAATTTTTCAGGCTTTGATTATATCGTTGCACCCTCCGGTAGTTGCGTATTGCATATCAAAGAACATTTGCATGGTGACGATGAAGAAAAAGTCAATCATATCCGCTCACATATTTATGAATTGACAGAATTTTTGATAGATGTTTTAAAACTGTCAGCACTGGAAGCGAATTTTCCGCACAAAGTTGGGTTGCATATAAGCTGTCACGGACAAAGAGGTTTGCATCTTTCATCTATGAGTGAATTGATGGAACCATCATTTTCCAAGCCCGAAAAATTATTGGGCATGGTGAAAGGATTGGAATTATCAAAACCTGAACGCCCTGATGAATGTTGCGGCTTTGGTGGGACCTTTTGTGTTTTTGAAGAAGCCGTTTCTGTAAAAATGGGCAAGGACAGGATCGCAGAACATGCAGCAAATGAAGTTGATTTCATTACGGCAGCAGATACCAGTTGCCTGATGCACCTGGAAGGAATTTTAAAAAGGAACAACAGCAGCACAAAGACCATCCACATTGCAGAGATCTTAAACAGCAGCATCGCATGAAACTACAGACACATGCAGCAGCAGCCTCAACATTCATAGCCGATGAACCAAGAACAGATTGGCATGATGAGACGCTTTGGTTTGTAAGATCGAAAAGGGATAAAGCTGCACATGGAATTGCGGAATGGGAACAACTGAGAGAATGGGCTTCAAAAATTAAAGAGCATACCTTATCCAACTTAGATAATTACCTGGTTGAATTTGAAGAAAAAGCAAAAGCAAACGGGGTGACCGTGCATTGGGCCGCCAATGGAGAAGAACATAATCAAATTATTTTCGACATCATAAGTAAGAATAATGTTCAAAAGATCGTGAAGAGTAAATCCATGCTCACCGAAGAGTGTGGATTGAATGAATACCTGCATGCAAAAGGAATTGAAACAATTGATACCGACCTGGGAGAAAGGATCGTACAGTTCCGCAATGAAATGCCCAGCCATATTGTGTTGCCGGCCATTCATTTAAAAAAGGAAGATGTGAGTGAAACCTTTCACCAGCATCTCGGCACCGAAAAAGGAAATAATGATCCGCAATATTTAACCGAAGCAGCCAGGCAACATTTAAGAAGTAAATTCATTGAAGCAGGACTGGCGATAACGGGAGTTAATTTTGCCGTTGCAGAAACCGGTGGCTTTGTGGTTTGCACCAACGAAGGTAATGCTGATATGGGTGCACATGCCGCACCAATACATATAGCCTGCATGGGTTTTGAAAAGATCATTCCAAAAGCAGGGCACCTGTCTGTTTTTTTAAGGTTGCTTACAAGAAGTGCAACCGGCCAGCCTATCACAACTTACTCAAGTCATTTTAGTAAACCAAGAGCGGGACAGCAAATGCATATCGTAATTGTTGACAACGGCCGCAGCAAACAATTAGGGAGAGCCGATTTCAGGAACTCTTTAAAATGTATTCGTTGTGCGGCCTGTTTTAATACATGCCCGGTTTACCGGCGCAGTGGCGGACATAGTTATCATACTGCGGTATCGGGGCCGATCGGCTCTATCCTCAATCCCAACCTGGATATGAAAGCCAATGCGGATCTGCCTTTTGCTTCCACTTTGTGCGGATCATGCAGTAATGTTTGTCCTGTTAAAATTGATATACACCAGCAGTTGTGGAAATGGCGACAGGTAATTGTTTCGGAAGGATATGTTTCTACGGGTAAGAAGATCGGCATGAAAGGAATGGCTTTTGTTTTGTCGAAGCCTGCATTGTATCGCTTTAGTGGCAAAGCAGCAAGAGGTTTTATGAGAGTGTTTCCATTTTTATTCAGGAGTAAAAAATTAAATCCCTGGTATAAGCAAAGGCAGATGCCCGAAGCGCCTAAACAAAGTTTTACTGACTGGTATAAACAACATAAAAAAGCATGAGTGCAAGGGAGCAGATATTAAATACCATCAGCGCCAATAAGCCTGTACCGGCTGACCTGCCAACTATAAGTTTACAACAGGTAACTAACTACGATGATGTATTTGCAAAGTTTAAAGCCACATTGGAAAGTATTGGAGGGCAGGTTTTGGAACTGGGTAATATAAATGAACTGCAGTTATTGATCAATGAAGAACAGCATGCAGGCCATTATGTATTGAATGCGATCAATGGAATTAATGATGATCTTAATAACGCCCTGGATGCAATAACTTTAGAACCGGTTCACAAAGCATTTATAAAAGCCAACATTGGCGTTGCAGAGAACGGGGCAGTATGGATAAAGGAATCGCAAATGATCAATCGTTTGTTGCCTTTTATTTGCCAGCACCTGGTTGTTGTGTTGGAAAAGGAAAAAATTGTTTCTACCATGCACCATGCTTACCAGCAATTGAATGTGTTTGAAGAAGGTTTCGGCGTGTTCATTGCCGGCCCTTCCAAAACAGCAGATATTGAACAATCGCTGGTGATAGGTGCACATGGTGCAAGAAGTATGACGGTGTATATTTTGAATTAAGATTTAAAAAGATGAAGACAATTATTTGTACAAAGCCGGGCTTGATGGAATACAGGGAAGACCCTGTGCCCGTTCTTACAGAAGGCAATACCATCCTGCGTATCAGGCAGATCGGCATTTGCGGCACCGACCTGCATGCCTTTGAAGGTACACAGCCTTATTTCAATTATCCACGCATACTGGGGCATGAACTTGCCTGTGAAATTGAAGAGACCGATAGAACTGATCTTAAAAAAGGAGAACCGGTAACTTTTATTCCTTATTTCAACTGCGGTGTTTGTATTGCATGCCGAAATAACAAACCAAATTGTTGCACAGATATAAAAGTTTGCGGTGTACATATTGATGGCGGCATGCGGACATATTTATCTGTTCCTTCTTATTCATTGGTAAAAAGCCAGGGATTAAGTTTTGATGAACTGGCTTTAACGGAGCCGCTGGCCATTGGTGCACATGCAGTGGCAAGGGCAGGCGTTGCTGTCAATGAATTTGTATTGGTGATCGGTGCCGGCCCGATTGGTTTAGGGATCATTGAATTTGCACGCATTGCAGGAGCAAATGTGATTGCGATGGATGTGAATGATACAAGATTGAATTTTTGTAAAGACAAACTGCAAGTAAAACATACCATCAATGTATTGGAGGATAATGTGATGGAAAAACTGGCGGCTATTACCGGTAAGGATATGCCAACGGTTGTGATAGATGCAACAGGGAATTTAAAAGCCATCAACAATGCATTTCAATATATGGCGCATGGCGGAAGATATGTATTGGTAGGCTTGCAGAAAGAGGAGATCCATTTCAACCATCCTGAATTTCATAAACGGGAAGCCACATTGATGAGCAGCCGCAATGCTACCCGCAAGGATTTTGAGTATGTAATTGATTGCATCAAAAATAAAAAAATAGACCCCATGCATTTTATTACACACAGGGTAAATTTTGATGAACTGGCAACAGAATTTCCATCTTTCATCAAGCCGGAGACCGGTGTAATAAAAGCAATGGTCAACATGGACTAAAAAGGATGTCAGCCTGAGCCTGTCGAAGGCGAGTCATTAAATGATACCGGTTTCGACAAGTTCAACCTGACAGTTTACTAAAAATAAAACTGCTGATATATGAATAAATCCAACAAATACCTGCTGCCATTTATACTGGTGACGAGCTTATTTTTCTTCTGGGGTTTCCTTAACAACCTTAACCCCATACTGATCCCGCATTTACGAAGAGCATTCAGCCTGAATACCCTCCAGGCTTCATTGGTTGACTCTGCTGTATATTTTGGTTATTTTTTCATGGCAATACCTGCGGGGATGATCATGAAGAAGCACGGCTATAAAACAGGTATACTCATCGGCCTGTCTTTATTTGCGATCGGCTGCTTTTTGTTTGTACCTGCTGCCAATACCATGCTGTATGCTTTTTTTCTCGGCGCATTATTTATAGTTGCATGCGGACTGGCAATTTTAGAAACCGCGGCAAATCCTTATGCTACGATCCTGGGTGATCCGGAAACTTCTACCCAGCGTTTGAATTTTGCGCAATCATTCAACGGACTGGCAGCTTTTTTAGCCCCGCTTGTTGGACGGGCATTGATACTCTCTGATGAGCCACTGGATGATGCTGCATTAAGCGCCATGACCACGGAAGCACGAAATGCTTATTTGATGTCTGAAACATCAACGGTAAAAATGCCTTATCTCATTTTGGGATCGATCATATTATTAGTAGCGGCTATTTTCTTTTTTGCAAAACTGCCCGATAAAAAGGATGACCAGGAAACAGGCAAAGGAGGATTCTTTCATGCTTTTAGTCACAGGCATTTATCATGGGCCGTGGCAGCACAATTTTTTTATGTAGGCGCCCAGGTGTGTATCATGAGTTTTCTTATTTTATTTGCCACGAAAGCGGCCGGCATAACTGAAAAAGAGGCAGCATATTATGCCAGTGCAGGCGGCCTGGCTTTTATGGTTGGCAGGTTTGTGGGAACTTTTTTAATGAAATATGTTGCACCGCCAAGATTACTGGCTATATATGCTTTAGGATGTATTGCGCTTTGCCTGGTAGCTATTTTTGGATCGGGGATGATAACATTATATGCAATGATTGGCATCTATTTCTTTATGTCTATTATGTTTCCTACGATCTTTGCGTTGGGTATACAGGGCCTGGGAGCCGATACAAAAGCAGGCTCCAGCCTCATCATCATGTCGATAGTAGGGGGTGCTATTTTACCCCCGCTGCTGGGGCTTATATCAGATAAAACCCAAAACATTCAATATGGCTATGTAGTGCCAATGATCTGCTTTGTGGTGGTGCTGTTTTTTGGATTAACCGGATATAAGCACAAAGAAAAAGCCGTTGAAGTTTTGCAATAATAAAAGATAAAGCATGAAACAATATTGTCTTGCACTTGATCTGAAAGATGATGAAGCTTTGATAAAAGAGTATGAGCAGTACCATAAAGAAGTTTGGCCTGAAATATTGCAAAGCATTAAAGGGTCGGGTATTGAACAAATGGAGATATACCGCACAGGCAACCGGTTGTTCATGATCATAGAAGCAAGTGATGATTTTAGTTTTGAAGAAAAAGCAAAAGCTGATGCAGCCAATGTAAGCGTGCAGGAATGGGAGACATTGATGTGGAAATACCAACAGGCAATGCCCGGAAGTAAACCGGGAGAGAAGTGGGTGTTGATGGAGAAGATATTTAGCCTCACCCCTAACCCCTCTCCGAAGGAGAGGGAACTCGGAGAATAGAGTATAATGACTTTAAGCTCTTTTGATAGTTAAAAAGTGGTTGCTTTATTGATGAGAAAAGCATAAAAGTAAAAGTGGAAGATATAATGTTTAGATATGTTTAATGTACCGCTCCCTCTCTTCTAGGAGAGGGAGAAGGTGGGTGAGGTAAAATAAAAAAAAAGAACATGTTCAGTTTAAAAAACAAAACAGCAGTTATAACCGGTGCTGCCAGCGGTATTGGCAGGGCAGTGGCCATGGTTTTTGCAAAGCAGGAAGCTGTGGTGCATTTGCTTGACCTGAATGCAGTAGCATTGGATCATGCAGTTGCAGAAATTAAAAATGCCGGTGGCAATGCTGTTGCACATCAACTGGATGTAGCAGACCAGGCAGCAGTGCAACATGTTTTTGAAAAGATAGCAAATGCTGGCCTGTTGGTTAACTGTGCAGGCATATCCAATATCGGCAAGGCAGATAATACCAGCGAAGCAGATTTTGACAGGGTCTTCCAGGTGAATGTTAAGGGTATGTATAATTGCCTGCATGCCGCCATTCCGTACATGCAAAAAAATAAATACGGCGTCATCATTAATATGGCATCTATTGCAAATCATGTTGGGCTGCAGGACAGGTTTGCCTACAGTATGAGCAAGGGCGCTGTGCTGGGCATGACTTTATCTGTTGCCAGGGATTATATGGCTGAGGGTATTCGTTGTAATTGTGTTTCGCCGGCAAGGGTGCATACTTCTTTTGTAGATAATTTTATTGCAAAGAATTATCCCGGGAAAGAAAAAGAGATGTTTGAAAAATTGTCTGCATCGCAGCCAATTGGCCGGATGGCAAAGCCTGAAGAAGTAGCACATCTTATTTTGTACCTGTGCTCGGATGAAGCTTCTTTTGTTACCGGATGTGATTACCCCATAGATGGGGGATTTATAAATTTGAATAATTAGAAGACGCCCCCTCCGCCCCCTAAAGGGGGAACTGATCGTAGCGAGGGGAGAGAATTTAAAATTGATAAAGTAAACTGAAAATAAATTTTATGAAACTGATTCGTTTTGGAGAATCGAATAATGAAAAACCTGGTGTTTGCATTGATGGTGTTAATTATGATGTGTCGGGTTTTATTAATGATTATACTGCGGCCTTTTTTGGAAATGGAGGACTGCCTCACCTTGCATGGATGGTGGAACAGCATAAAACGATGTTGAAGAAAATTCCTGCAGGTACAAGGATCGGCTGCCCTGTTGCGATGCCTTCAAAAATTGTTTGTATTGGGTTAAATTATGCCGACCATGCAAAAGAAACAGGAGCTGCAACACCACCTGAGCCTATTATCTTTTTAAAATCAACAACGGCTGTCTGTGGACCTTTTGATAATATAATCATTCCAAAAGATTCGGAAAAAACAGATTGGGAAGTGGAACTGGCTGTGGTGATAGAAAAGAAAGCGAGTTATGTTGATGAAGCAGATGCCATGAATTATGTTGCCGGTTATATGCTGCACAATGATGTGAGTGAAAGGGCTTTTCAATTAGAGATGGGCGGCACCTGGGATAAAGGTAAGGGTTGCGATAGCTTTGCCCCGCTTGGTCCCTGGCTTGTTACCAAAGAAGAAGTAGCCGATGTAAATAACCTGCGCCTTTGGTTAAAAGTGAATGATACAATGATGCAGGATGGAACTACATCCAATCTAATTTTCAGCATTCCATTTATAGTTTCGTATATAAGCAGGTTCATGACCTTGTTGCCCGGTGATATTATTTCAACCGGTACACCGGCAGGTGTGGGACTTGGATTTAAACCACCGGTATATTTAAAAGCCGGCGATGTTGTTGAATTGGGTATTGATGGATTAGGTGAATCAAAACAAAAATGTGTTGTGTATACTGCAGAATAATTTGGTAATGGGGTCAGTTTGAACTCCTGGTTACAATTTTACTGTCAGTCTGAGCTTGTCGAAGACGGGTTAATTTATCATAGTCCCGGTTTCGACAAGCTCAACCTGACAGCTTTTCAAACTGACCGACAATTAATAATTTTATAACCTTAATAAAATAAACGATGAATTTAGGTTTAACTGATAAAGTGATCATTGTTACCGGCGGCGCCAAAGGTATTGGCGAAGGCATTGCCCATGTACTGGCTACCGAAAATGCTGTTGTAGCCATTGTGGGCAGGAATGAAGGTGATAATATGAAAACGGTTCATGCAATAGAGGGCAGTGGAGGCAGGGCTTTCCAGGTAGTAGCGGAATTATCCAGGCCGGATGAGTGTGAAAATGCTGTGAAAGCCATTGTTGAAAAATTTGGCAGGATCGACGGCCTGGTAAACAATGCAGGTGTAAATGATGGTGTGGGTTTGGAGAAAGGTGATTATACAAGGTTCATGGAATCGTTGCACAAAAACCTCGTACATTATTATTTAATGGCTCATTTTTCTTTGCCTTATTTAAAAGAAAGTAAGGGGAGCATTGTTAATATCACTTCCAAGACGGCAGAGACCGGGCAGGGAAACACTTCTGCCTACGCAGCGGCCAATGGAGGCCGTAATGCACTCACAAGAGAATGGGCAGTAGAGTTGCTTAAATATGGCATCAGGGTTAATGCAGTGGTAGTGGCAGAATGTTTTACACCTTTGTATGAAACATGGATAAAAACATTTGATGAGCCGCAAAAAAAATTAGATGAGATCACTGCAAAGATACCTTTGGAGAACCGGATGACAACTGCTGAAGAAATTGCGAATGCTGTTGCATTCTTATTATCGGAAAGATCGAGCCATACCACCGGCCAGTTGATACATGTAGATGGCGGCTATGTACATTTGGACAGGGCGCTTCTTTAATTTGATCCTGTCATTCCGAGGTACGAGGAATCTGCCGAACATTTGTAATAATGGTGAATATTTGGATCAAAGCCTGGCAGATCCTTCGTTCCTCCCCGCAATAAGCGGGACAAGCAGGATGACAACAACAGGAGAATGCTTCAACAAAAAGGGAATTTATTTGATAGTGATCCACATTAATATTACTCTATGATCAATAATAAAAAAGCTTACCTGTTCGACCTGAACGGAACGATGATCGATGATATGCAATATCATATCAAAGCATGGCACCGCATTTTGAATGAACTGGGTGCCAACATCAGCCTGGAAAGAATGCGGGATGAATGTTACGGTAAGAACAACGAGTTACTGGACCGTATGTTTCCCGGCCGTTTTACGGAAGAAGAAAAGAACAGGATGAGCCTGGAGAAGGAAAAGCAGTACCAGCAGGAGTTTAAGCCACACCTGCAACTGTTGCCGGGATTACATGCCTTTTTAGAAAAGGCACATCAATCGGGTATTAAGATGGCGATCGGTTCTGCCGCCATCATGTTCAATATTGATTTTGTGCTGGATAATTTAAAGATCCGCCATTATTTTGATGCGATCGTGAGTGCGGATGATGTGCATGACAGCAAACCAAATCCTGAGACTTATTTAAAATGTGCAGCAGCATTAAATATTGCACCACAGCATTGCTTAGTGTTTGAAGATGCACCGAAAGGAGTGGAAGCGGCATTGAATGCGGGAATGGAATCGGTGGTGATCACATTAATGCATGAGAAGGAAGACTTTAGCCAATATTCTAACATAACCAGTTTTATAAAAGATTATAAAGAATTAAATGGTTGATATGAGTTCGTGATAAAAACTTACCTGGCATCTTTTATGACGATATCCTTCTGATGTCACTTTTTGTCTTGAAACAAAAAGGTAAGCGACTCAGAAGCTTACGCACAAAAAATTCAAGGCAGGAACGATTACGGCCCGTTCCTGCCATATAGCTTCGTTCATCTTTTGTACTACTGTGGCTTCAGCTTCTGTAATTCTACTCTTAGGCGCTGTCATTTCAAGGATTTGCATAGAGATTAAAAAGCTTCGCATCAGCTCAATGTTGCCCATTGTTATGTGGATGAAAGGATTGTGACACAACGATGATGCCATAGAAAACTAAAGCCGGTATCTAAATAATTTGGAAATAAAAATAAAAGGCGGAAATATTTTCCGCCTTTTATTATAAGATCAGGTGTTAAAATTATTACCAGAACCTCACGTAGATCAATGTTAGTATCAGCAGCGTTGCAACGATCATCGCAATGGTCGTTGGTTTCAATTTATACATGCTGCTGTCTGTTTCAAACGCTTTTGGATTCACTTTTGGCCCGGCCATACTAATGGCAACCATGGTAGCAACGGTTATAAAGAACGACCAGCCCATATTGATGAGGAATGGAATTTCAACAAAGGTCTCAACTTTACCGCCCACCATCTTCTGGTATTCGTATGCTGTGTACAACCAGGTCTCTTTGCCAAATATATCAACAGCATAGTTGTTGAAGAAAATGGCGAGAACGAAGCCGAGTATCAATCCTACCAGGGCAGCTGTACCGGTAGTTCGTTTCCAGAACATACCCAGGATGAACATGGCGAAAACACCGGGGCTGATAAAGCCGGTATATTTCTGAATAAAAGTAAACCCGCCTTCGCCACCAATGCCCAGAATATCTTTCCAGGTAAATAAGATAGCGATGACCATAGAAACAAACACGGTCATACGGCCTGTCCATACCATTTTCTTTTCATCAGAATCTTTGTTGATATACTTTTTGTAAATATCCAAAGTGAAAATGGTGGAAATGCTATTGGCCTTACCAGCCAGTGATGCGACGATGGCTGCAGTAAGCGCTGCAATGGCAAGGCCTTTGAGGCCGGCAGGTAAAAAAGCGAGGATGGCAGAATAGGCGCCGTCCTTACCGCCTTCAAATCCGGGTAGCTGGTTGTTCTTGTATAATACATAAGCTGCGATACCAGGCAGCATTACAATAACCGGCATCAGTAGTTTCATAAAACCGGCAAATAAAATACCTGTACGGGCAGTATTAAGGTCAGCACCAAGAGCTCTTTGCGTTATGTACTGGTTACATCCCCAATAGTTAAGGTTTACGATCCACTGGCCGGCAAAATACATGGCAATGCCCGGCAGCACCACATACTTTTGAATGTCTAAGTTCTGGGGCATATCAATGGTAGCTGTTGTTACTTCAGGCTTGGGCAGTATCATGTGGAAATGTTCAGGGGCCTGTCCCAGCAATGTTTTGAAACCATCTATCACACTTCCGTCGGCCACATTGTTTACTCTTTCATCAACGATCTGCAATGCTAAATAAATGGTAGCCAAACCTCCAATGATGAGTACAGCTACCTGTATCACATCGGTATAGCCGATCACCTTCATACCTCCGAGTGTGATCAATAATGCCATCGCCATTAATACGATCATGACAGTATGCAGGTGGCCACCACCCAGCAATTCATTGATAGCTACCGAACCGAGATAAAGTATAGAAGTGAAGTTTACAAAAATGTAAAGGAAGAGCCAGAAGATGGCCATGATCAACGCCACCGTTTCATTGTACCGCGTTTTTAAGAACTGCGGCATGGTGTATATCTTATTCTTGAGATAAATAGGAATGAACCAGATGGCAATAATGATCAGGGCAATAGCGGCTATCCATTCGTAAGCTGCTACAGCAATACCAACAAAAAAGCCTTCGCCGCTCATGCCGATGAATTGCTCTGCAGAAATATTGGAAGCGATCAATGATGCACCGATGGCCCACCAGGTAAGTGAACCTTCGGCTAAAAAAAAGTCATGCGAAGCTGTAACGGAAGCTTTCTTTTTTCTACTGTAGATCCAGTAACCGTAACCGGCTATCAGGATAAAATAAAGAATAAAAACTAAAATGTCGCTGGTTGCAAGATTGTTCATATAGACTGGTTGGTTTTGGTTGGTTAAGATTTATTGAGTTGATAATACATGTCATTCCATCTTAGTTCATTTTTAATAGCCGGCAGGCTTGCATCTTTTCCTATCAATATACATTCAATTCCTGCAATCTCCGCAAAATCCTGCAGGTATTCTGCCGTTAAATTCTGGCTGTAACAACTGTGATGAGCGCCACCAGCCAGTATCCATGCCGCACAACCGGTTTGCATATCGGGATAGGGTTTCCATAAAACCCTTGCTACCGGTAGCTTTGGAAGTTCCTTCGTTGGGTCAACAGCCTGTACTTCATTTACGATGAGCCTGAAACGGTTGCCCATATCAACGATGGATGCGTTGAGTGCCGGGCCGCCGGCAACATTAAAAACCAAACGCACCGGATCGGCTTTTCCGCCAATGCCCAGCGGGTGAATTTCGCAGGATGGTTTTCCTTTTGCAATGCTTTCGCAGATCTCCAGCATATGTGATCCCAATACCATTTCGTTGCCGGGTTCAAAATGGTAGGTATAATCTTCCATAAATGAATTGCCGCCTTTTAATCCTGATCCCATCACTTTCATGGCACGTACCAATGCAGCAGTTTTCCAGTCGCCTTCACCGCCAAAGCCATAACCTTCTGCCATTAAGCGTTGCGATGCGATACCGGGCAATTGAGCCATACCATGCAGGTCTTCAAATGTGTCGGTAAAGCCTTTGTAATTTCCGGCTTTTAAAAACTTACGCATACCAATTTCAATTTTGGCTGCATCACGCAGGGATTGATGTTGGTTACCATTTTTCTTTAGTGAAGGGGCAAGTTTATAAGCTGTGTTATATTCGTCAACCAATTTATCAATTTCTCTTGGCGTTACTTTATTGATGACAGCAACCAGGTCGCCAATACCATGTGTATTTACTGAGTAACCAAATTTCATTTCAGCTTCTACTTTATCGCCATCGGTTACAGCAACGTAACGCATGTTATCGCCAAAGCGAACAAACCTGGCACCCTGCCAGTCGTGCCAGCCTGCACAAACCCTTGACCAAATGTTTATTTTGTCGATCACTTTTGCATCCTGCCAATGCCCTACTACCACTTTCCTGTTTATCCGCATACGGCTTACCATAAAACCAAATTCCCTGTCGCCATGAGCGCTCTGGTTCAGGTTCATAAAATCCATATCAATGCTGTCCCATGGAATATCACGATTGAATTGTGTGTGCAGCTGAAGCAAAGGTTTTTGTAGGATCTTCAAACCCCTGATCCACATTTTTGCAGGGGAGAAAGTGTGCATCCAGGCAATGATGCCGATACAGTTTGCTGCTGTATTGGCTTCCTGGCATACAGCAAATATTTCTTCGGTAGATTTTACCACCGGTTTGAATTTTACCTGCACCGGTATATTGACTGCATCATTAAATGTTGCTGCAATTTTTTTGGAGTGTACGGCAACCTGCTTCAGTGTTTCTTCACCATACAGATCCTGGCTGCCCGTTACAAACCATACTTCAAATTTTTTCAGATTGATCATTGTGTTTGTTTTTATCATTTAATAATCCTGGCTGCAAATATTCTTCCTGCAGTTTTTTTATAATTGGCTTCAATGCGTATGCTTATCTTTTGTTTATTGTCAGTTAATGTTTTCGGGATGGGATAAACCTTGTCATAAAACCTGGAAGTTTGTCCGCCGGGCCAGTTCTCTGTTTCGATCAGCTGCCCGTCAACTTTAATATCAAATTTCCTGTCCTTATCATCGCCGATATAAGTGAGCAATAAATTATTCCGGATGCCCGGCTCTACTTTCATGTCGAATACAAAATAAGATCCGCTTCTTGCTTCCCGGCCGGGCCTGCCAAGGGCTTCATCAATATACGACCTTTCGCCTGCCACTAAATTATGATCCCTTTCAGGCTGCATTTCGCCAATGCGGAAATTATCGATGGTCTTCTCTTCGATTTCTTTCACCCTCTTTTTTTCTGCTTCATATGCATTCTGCCTGGTCAGCCATTCTTCGTTTGTAAAATAATCCCAGTACACACTGTAATATTCATCGTATACTTTATAAAAGGGAACCAGCTTTACCTGTAACGGTTTGGCCACTTCGGTAATTTCAAAAGCAACGCTTTCATTCACTGCGGGTTTTACCCAATCGTTTATATTTTTATTGCTGGTGAGCAAAACAGGTGTGCCGTATATGGCATCCGGCATTTGTTTTCCCAGTTTACCGGCGAGTACAACAGGGCCGTATTTAAATGCAATGCGGTTGGCATTATCAGGCATTGCTTCGCTGTAGAGATCCATTGCAAACTCAGTTGTCACAACATCCCCATCCTTCCATTTTATGGTTGTTGTAAGATATCCTTCGCTGCTTATTTCAGTGGTTACAATTTTACCATTTACATACAACACCGGGTTATTCCTTACCCATGCAGGCTTACGGACCTTTAATGTAAAGGTTGTTGGCTTTTTGCAGGAGATGATCAGCTTTACCTCTTTTTGATCAGGAATGAAATTTTGTTGTTGAACAATAACTCCTTTTTGTTTCCATTGTAACACAGAAGGAATAAAAAGATTTACGAATAAAGTATTGTTGCCATCATGACTGTAAACCTGTGTTGCATATTTTGTATGGTTCTCCATACCGCTGCCCACACAGCAGGTAAATGTATTGGTTGAATCGCTGAAAACTTTTTTAGCACCCATACGCAGCGGAACAAAATAAGTCGTCATTCCATTGGTTGGATTTTGCGATGCAAGAATATGATTGTACAAAGCCTTTTCGTAATAATCCATTAAGGTTGCAAACGGAGCATTTGTAAAAAGTTGCTGCGTTAGTTTTAGCATGTTGTAAGTGTTGCAGGTCTCGCAGGTATTATCACTCAGGCGGTCATTCAGCTTTCCGGCAGCGCCGCAGTATTCATAATTACTGTTGCCACCAATTACATAACTGTGATTATGCACCATGATTTCCCAAAAGAAAGCAGCAATGGTTTTATCCCTTTCATTACCGGTCAGTTGGTATTGCCTTGCACTGCCGATGGCTTTGGGTACATTGGTATTGCTGTGCTTGCCGGGCATGGGATCGATACGTTGGGCCAGTTTACCCATCACGAACTCATCATAAAATTTATATGAAAGATCCAGATATTTTTTGTTGCCGTTGATGGCATAAATATTTGCCAGCACATCATTCATGCCGCCGTATTCACAGTTCAGCATTTTTAACCGCAAAGAATCGGAGAGGTGATCAACTGTGTTGTAAGTCCAGTCGGCCATGCCGGTAACCAAATGCAAAGCCTTTTTATTGCCTGCAAATAAATACGCATCAACCAAACCGGTCATTAATTTATGAACCGTGTACCAGGGGCTCCAGCCGCCATTCAGGTCAAAGCCGCCGGACTTTATTTCGCCTTTGGCAACTTTTCCAAAAATGGAATCTTCATTAGGGATAGCACCGATATAACCGGTACGCCTGGCCTGCTGGCATCTTTCCAGTTCATCAACAATATAATTGATCCGATTCAGGAATTCTTTGTTGTTTGAGGATGCGTACATGATCGCACAGGCAGAAATATAATGGCCGAGTGTGTGGCCCGAAAGGCCTTCACTTTCCCAGCCACCATAAACAGAATCTTTAATGGGTAAGCCTGCATTTTTATAAAAGCGATGAAGCAGGCGATCGGGTTTTAAGTACAGCAGGTAACCGCTGTCCATTTGCATGGCATGTTTAAAGGGACTATTTAATAATTGAACATCGCTTATATTGAATGCGTATGCTTTTACCGGTACTACCGGTTTTACTTTCATCCGCTTATCATTTTTTTCAGGTACATAGGTTTGCGCTGATAATGATACCGGAACAAAAACCCAAAGAACTATTTTAAGAAATGCTTTCAATCGTCTTTGGTTTAAAATTTAAAAATTCACTTTAACATCGGTCATCTTTTCAGGTAGCCAAACCTGCATCTGGTTCTTGCCCCTGTTGCACCAGGTATAATAGGGGATGGCGATAATATCTTTTTTTACCGTTTGCAATCCAAGACCATCAGGATTGATGATCACAACGGGAAGGTTGAACTTGAGTGCAACCACTTTTTCATTTAACACTCTAAATGGTTCTTCTTTAATGGTTGTGTTTGATGGAAATACAATGTTCAATGCCTTACCATCATTATCTGCACCTTCGATACAATATACCAGCGGTCCACGCTGTAATGCAATGCGGCCCTGGTTTGTTTTTATCTCTTCTCTTGATGCAACCTGTTTTACTTTCATGGACATATCATATTCAACTACGTCGCCTTTCTTCCAGCTGCGGTTGATGATGTAATAACCATTTGCTTCTGTGAACTCGGCCGGCTTTCCGTTTATTGTAAGAGAAATGGGAGATGGTATTAGATCTATTCCAGTATAGTTATATAAATTTCCCGGAACGGCAGTGCCTGAACACCAGCCTGGTTTACGGATATGCAATGCGAATGAAGCCGGTTTAACAGGATCAATATTTATTTTTACTTTTCCATCCAATGGATAATTGGTTTCCATTTTTACAGCCACTTCATTCTTGCCGATATTTAGTTTTGTATCGCTGCCAACAAATAAATTGACCCAGATACCGGTTTCATTTTTGCCATACACATAATCACCCAAAGAAGCAATGAGCCTGGCAATGTTTGCCGGGCAACAAGCCGTACCAAACCATTCCCGCCGGGTGGCTCTTCCGGTTGATGCTAATGGGTTGCCGTAGAAAAAACGATCACCGCTTAAACTCAATCCATCCAGTGCGCCGTTGTATAAACTTTTTTCCAGCACATCAATATACTTTGCATCGCCGGTGAGTGCATTCATGCGCTGGTTCCAGAAGACCATGCCGACTGATGCACAGGTTTCGCAATAAGCCTGTTCGTTCGGCAGGTCGTAATCAACCGAAAAACCTTCATTGCTGCCCGATGAACCGATGCCGCCGGTTATATACATATTGCGGTACACCACATCCTGCCAAACAGTTTCCATGGCTTTCATGTAACCGGTATCACCAGTAAATGCGGCCACATCTGCAGCACCTGTATACATATACATGGCACGTACGGCATGACCGGTAATTTCTTTTTGTTCTTTCACCGGCAACACATCCTGGGCATAGGCTGTGTCTTTCCAGTCTGTCCAGGTATAGCCTTTTGCAAGACGATGGCCTCTTTCAGATAATAACCAATCGGCCAGTTTTAAATATTTTTTATCAGCTGTTACTTTATATAATTTAACCAATGCCAGTTCCAGTTCCTGGTGGCCGGTAACCCAATGGCTTTTACCGGGGCCAAACAATGCATCAAAATGATCGGCCCATTTTATACATACATCTAAAAATTTTCTTTTGCCGGTTACATTATAATAAGCAACGGCAGCTTCTATCATATGGCCTGCATTGTAATCTTCATGCATGCTCATATCAGTGTAGCGGTCCTTCAGTCCTTTTAAGGTGTACCAGGTATTCAAATAACCATCGGGTTGTTGTGCCGCTGCAACAATGTCGATCCATTCATCTGCTTTTCTTTCCAATGCGGAATCGGGATTATTTTTTAAGGAATAAGCAATTGCTTCCAGTGCCTTGAATACATCGCTGTCATCGTAAAAAATACCTTCGTGCTGTTCGCCTTTATTACGTGCAACTTTCTGAAAATTTTTTATCCGGGGTGTTGCTGTCTCTGTTTGATAGATGCAGGCTTTTAAAGTAGCTGTGGCAACCAATTTTAATTTAGGGCTCCAGAAATTATCAGTGATGTTCACTTTAGAAAAACTAACCGGCTCAAATTTTAATAAAGCTGTTTGTGCTGAGACAACCACATGCAGCATCATTGCCGGCAAACCAATGGATAATATTTTCTTTAGCTTCATAGCCTTGATTAGTGTTGTTATTTCACAGAGAATTTATACACGGTTGTTTGCGTATAAGTTTCTCCGGCCTTTAAAATGGTATTCGGAAAGGAAGGCTGGTTAGGGCTATCAGGAAAATGTTGTGCTTCCAGGCATAAGCCGCCATGCCAAACATAAGGTTTGCCGCCATTGCAATTCGTCAATGTTCCGTCTAAAAAATTACCGCTGTAAAACTGTATGCCAGGTTCTGTTGTAAATACTTCCATAAGGCGGCCGGTTGAAGCCAATGAAAGTGAAGCGATCTTTTCGAGGCCAGTTCCTGTTCTGTTCAACACCCAGTTATGATCGTAGCCGCCTTTCACACTGTCTATTTCTTTTCCGATCAGTTTGGGAACGGTAAAATCAAAGGGCGTATTTTTTACAGCATCATGTTTACCCAGCGGAATTAGTTTATCATTTACAGGTGTGTATTTATCCGCGTTCAACATTAATTCGTGTCCGAGAATTGTTGAATCAGCACCTGCAGACAAATTAAAATAACAATGGTTGGTAAGATTAACAGGCGTTGCTTTATCGGTCGTTGCTTTGTATTCTATTTTTAATTCATTGTCTGAAGTGAGTGTGTAAATAACTTCTACAGTAAGATTACCGGGATAACCTTCTTCGCCATCCTTACTGAGGTAAGTCAATTTTAAACTGCTGTCGCCTCCAGGTTTTTCTGCAGTCCACATTACTTTATCATAACCTTTCAATCCGCCATGAAGGGTCTGGCCATTGTTGTTGGCAGCTAATGTATAGGTAGCTCCATCCAAACTAAATTTTGCATTGGCTATGCGGTTGGCGTAGCGGCCAACCAAACAACCAAAGTATGGGTTTGTTTTTTGAAGATAGCCGCTAAGCGAATCGTATCCCAATATTACATTGCCAGCTTTTCCATCTTTATCTTTTGTAATGATCCTGGTAACAGTACCACCATAATTAAGAATACTCACCTCCATACCTGATGCATTGGTAATGGTATATTCTGTGACAGCCTTGCCTTCAAAATTGCCGAAGGGCTTTTCCACGATGGTTGTTTTGGAAGGATCACTGTTATTTGTTTTACCACTGTCTGATGAATTGTTGCAGCTCATGCATAACAATGTTGCTGCAGCTAGTAAAAAAGAAATTTGTTTTTTCATTAAGCTAAGTTTTTATTGTCCGTAATAGGCATTGCCACCATGTTTGCGCTGCCAGTGTTTGTTGATGAGGGTTTCTTTAAGTGTTTTAGCTTGTGGGTTTATTTGTTCGGTAAGCAAGGCCATTCTTGCGATCTCTTCCAGCACTGCAGCATTGTACACGGCTTTATCAGCAGTTTTGCCCCAGGTAAAAGGGGCATGGTTTCCAACCAGTATCATTTCAATTTCTTCGTAAGAAAGATTGCGTTCTTTTAAACAATTGATGATCTGGAAACCGGTCTCGTATTCATAATCGCCATTGATGAGTTCATCGGCCATTGGTGGGGCACAGGGAATATTGATTGTGTTGTGATCAGCGTGAGTGGTTCCGAAAATAGGTATATCACGCAAGGCCTGCGCCCATGCAGTGGCATACGTGCTATGTGTATGAACGATAGAACCGATGGCAGGCCAGTGTTTGTACAAAACTGCATGTGTATTTGTATCAGAAGAGGGGCGAAGATCTCCATCAATAATATTTCCATCAAAATCAACGATCACTATTTTTTCAGGCGTAAGGTCTTCATAAGGGACGCCGCTGGGCTTGATGGCGAAAACTTTTGCTTCCCTGTCAACTACGCTTATATTTCCAAAAGTGAATAATACCAATCCCATTTTTGGTAATTGCATGTTGGCATCATAAGCTTCCTGTCTTATTTTTTTATAGCCATCGTTTTTGTTTGAGGAAGAAGCAACCGCTGTTTGTTGTTCAATATAATTTCCGAGCTGCAGGTATTTGTTATATCGTTTTTGATAGATCAAAACTTTTTCGGCGCCAGGAAAATATTCTGCATCAAAACCTTGCCCCATGGCCTGCATGGCATCTTCTACTTTTGGATAGATGCCAGCAACCGTTGCTGCAAACATGGCTGCACCGGCTGCACAGGTTTGTTCAGATCTGTGAATGCGTATGGGGCTGTTCATTACATCTGCCATCATTTGCATGATGAAGGGAGATTTTCGGGCAACGCCTCCCAGGCCGATCAATCCTTTTACAGGAATGCCTTCGCTGATAAAACGATCAACAATTGCTTTTGCACCAAAACAGGTGGCTTCCACAATGGAACGAAAAAGTTTTGGAGCATCGCTTCCCAAATTAATACCGCTGATAACACCTTTCAATAATTGATTGGCATCGGGCGTACGCCTTCCATTCATCCAGTCGAGGGCCAGTTCATCATTTTCATCCAGCGGAATTTTTGCTGCAGCCTCAGATAAAGCCGGTATCAGGTTTTTCTTTTCTTCAGCAGTTGCAGTCCAGTTCAACAAATTATTGAACCAGGCATAGGCATCGCCAAATGCGCTTTGTCCGGCTTCCATGCCCGTCATACCCGGAATTACAGAGCCGGGAACCTGTCCGCAAATACCTTTTATCAAAGTATCATTTACTTCATCAGCCGGAGCAACAAGTATATCGCAGGTTGATGTACCCATTACTTTGCTGAGGTAATAAGGTTCTATTTGTCCGCCCACAGCACCCATATGTGCATCAAAAGCGCCAACACCAATTAAAACATCTTTTGGTAAACCCAACCGCTCTGCCCAGGCTACACCTATTGTTCCTGCTGCTTTATCTGATGCATATGTGTTTGTAAATAATCTTTCAGTGAAACCTTTCAGTAATGGATCAATTGCTGTAAAGAATTCATCTGGAGGCAATCCGCCAAATGCTTTGGCCCACAAAGCTTTATGCCCCGCTGCGCAAACAGATCTTTTCATTTCATGCACATCTTCAGAACCGGTAAGTAAAAAAGGAACCCAGTCGCAATGCTCAACCCAACTATAGCAATTGTCTTTCACTTTTTCATCAACTCTTAAAATATGTAAGAGCTTTGCCCAGAACCATTCGCTGGAGTAAATGCCGCCAACGTATTGGAGATAACCTGGTGTAAATTTCGTTGCCTGCTCATTAATTTCTGCTGCTTCTTTGGTAGATGTATGATCTTTCCACAAAACAAACATGGCATTGGGGTTCTCTTCAAAGCCGGGCAGCAATGCAAGCGGTGTTCCTGTTTTATCAACAGCAACAGGGGAGGAGCCGGTTGTATCAACTGAAATGGCTTTTACATGTTGTGCAATTTCAGTACCTGCTTTTTGAAGGCAATCTTTAATCGTGCTTTCAAGTCCCTCCACATAATCAAGCGGGTGCTGCCTGAACTGGTTGGATGCAGGATTGCAGTACATGCCTTTTTTCCAGCGGGGATAGTAAAATACCGAAGCGGCTATTTCATTTCCATTGGCTGCATTGATAAGCACAGCCCTTACAGAATCGGTGCCGTAATCAACACCTATCACAAAGCGATCGTTAGTCATAATAAAGTATGAGTGTCAAAATAACACTTATTTATTAAAATAGAGAATAAAACCAGTTTTATTCTGTACACATTAGCTGAAAATATCACGGGTAGGGAGAAAACTCATAAAAGCATCCCTGTGCTTATAATATTTACGCTTATCCAGTTTGTAGTAAAAAGCACCCCGCCTTGAGTTCACTTTTTCTTTATGCTTTTGTTTGATGAGCAGTTTTGCCGACAGGAGCTTACGGTTAAAATTCCTTTTATCCAACTTCTTATCGTAAACTGCCTCGTACAGATTAAGTAACTGGGGGATGGTAAAGCTATCTGGTAAAAGCTCGAACAGCAGCGGATGGAGAGCCGCTTTATATTGCAGCCGTTTTTTTGCTATGTCCACCATATGGCGATGATCAAAAATAAGCGGAGGAAGTTTTTTCACCGGTACCCATTCCGGGTGATGATCATCGCTGAGTTGTTTTTCGTATTTATGTATATCCACCAGGGCAAACCAGGCAATAGACAGGGTGCGTTCAACAGGGTCACGACCGGGTTCGCCAAAAGCCTGCAATTGTTCCATGTATACATTTTCAAGACCGGTTAGCTGCTTTAATACCCTGGCTGCAGCCTTTTCCAAACCTTCTTCCTGTTCCACAAACCCGCCCATCAAACTCCACTTGCCTTTCTCGGGTTCTAATCCTCTTTGTATCAGCAATAGTTTCAGTTCTGCACCGTCAAAACCAAAGATGATACAATCAATGGCTACCAATATCCTGGATTGAGCTGCGTATTTTTTCATGAGAACCAAAAGTATAGAAATTTAAGAATACTGTATTTTATTTAATAGTGCAATTGGTTTAAAAGGCTGTCAGGTTGAGCTTGTCGAAACCTGGGCTATACTAAACTAAACCGTCTTCGACAAGCTCAGACTGACAGTAAAATTGTTACGGGCAAATTCAAAGCTGCTATTTATTTTGGGGTTCTTAATATTGATTTCTGAAATCACGAGTTGATCTCATAAAAAAAGGGATTACCGAAGTAATTCCCTTTATGCCTGCTTATAATCCTGAAAATTTTATGCAGAAATGGTAATATCTTCAACCGCCCTTCTTTTGTTACCTTTTAGCAACCTGAAACCGGAAGGCGTGAATCCTGTATTTTTTTTAAACTGTAATGATAAATGCGCCACACTGCTGTAATTCAGTTTATGGGCGATCTGTGTCATGTTCAGTTCGCCATATGCCATTAATTCTTTAATGCGCTCTACTTTTTGGGAAATGATATATTTTTCAATAGTGATACCCTCACTATCGGAAAATACTTTTGAGAGGTAATTATAATTCAACCCCAGCCTTTCACTTAGAATATAAGAGTATTTTGTACTAACCCTGTCTTCTGTATAATAGATCATCTTTATAATGATGGCTTTTATTTTTTCAACCAGTATTGTACGCTTATCCTCCATTACTTCAAATCCGTATTTGGTAAGGGAGTCTTTTAATTTTATGTGTTGAGATGATGTAAGATCCCCGTTCAATTCAATTTCTCCAAGGTCAATTGAATTATATCGTATTCCCAGGCTGGTCAGTTCACCCTGTACAAATAATTTACAGGCTGTGCTTATCATGTGTTTTACAAAGATTTTCAAAGTTTATTTTTTTAGGTTATCAGTTACAAGTAGACATTTCTAATACCGTGCCATTGTTGTACCGTGCCGAATCATGTGTAACACAAGTATTTAAGCCATGTAAATGTGGAATCGTTTCTACAGTGAGAACATAATTCTCCATGGGCTGTGCTACAGGGAGATCATTATGCAGTATTTATATTTGAATTGATCGTTTGCAGAAAATACTTAAGGTCGTAAGGTTTTGATATGAATGCCTGTGCATTACAATTCTCTATACTTTTTTCCATTTCTATATTGGCCGAAAAAAGGATCACTGGTATATGCCGGGTATCATCCTGTGATTTTAATCTCCGGCAAATTTCCCGTCCATCAGCTCCTCCCAAAGAAACATCCAGTAATATAAGGTCCGGGTTGAATTTTTCTATCAAATTATCAATACCCTCCCAATGGGATAGAACTTCGGTGTTGAACCCATTCATGGTAAGTGTCATTTTTACCAGTGTTAGTATGTCTATGTCGTCATCAACAACCAGTATTTTTTTCATAATGTCTTTTTTAAATGATCTTTATTTTAGTACAGCTGTATTTATATCAATGGGTAACGCAAAATAAAAAGATGACCCTTTTGTTTCTTTTTCAGCCCATATCTTTCCTTTGTGCCGGAGTATGATATCCCTGCAGATATATAACCCCAATCCTAACCCGGCGATGTGTACCGATGAATTCTTTGTTCTGTAAAAACGCCCGAATATTTCTGTCAGTTCATCTTCCGGGATACCAATTCCATGGTCCCTGATCGTCACTATTATTTCTTCCCCGTTTTTTTTACTGCTCACGATCACATTACTTTCGGGTGCTGAATATTTAACAGCATTTGATAAAAGGTTGATCAATACCTGTTCTATCTTTTCCCTGTCGGCATATATCATTTGTGCCTGGTGAGGGCCTTCCCGGGTTATGGTATGCGTAGGGGCAACCATCCGGATAGAAGCGATCGTTTCATCTATAAGTTCATCTATATTGAACCTGGTTATATTTAATTGCAACTGGCCGCTCTGGATCTTCGATACATCAAGCAGGTCCTTTATAAGGTTTTCCAGTTTGTGGGTGCTTTCCAGGGCTTTGTGAACACATTGTTTATTGGGCTCTTTATCCTCCATTACATTCAGCAGATCGAGGTAACCTTTTATGCTGGTCAACGGCGTTTTAAGTTCATGGCTCGCTATACCAATGAACTCATCTTTTCTTTGCTGGCTCTCATTAACGGCCTTCATCAGGTTATTGAATGTTTTTACCAATACACTGATCTCATCTTTGCCATTATCCGTGATGGGGATATCATAATTGCCCGTTTGCCCAACCCCTTTAATGGCATTTACGAGATGCAGCAAACGTTTGGAAATATAGGGCTGAACTGCAACGGCAATTAAAAAGGAAATGCATATCGCCGCTATCAATAATATTGCAGCCATCTCTGACCTGGATTTTTTTATTTCGGACAACTCCGATAATTCCACAACCAGTGAAACCCTTCCCACCATTTCATTATTATTGATGATGTCTTCCCCAACAAAAAGCAGTGTATCAGTAAACAGCGGGCCTCTTTGTTTTTTTATAAGAGCTGTATCCAGCCTGCCGGCATCATGCCTTACATAACCTGCAAAAAAATTATTATTCTTATCCAGGATATCGGCCCTTACAATTTCGGGGGCTACATTCTTAAGCTCCGACAGGATATCCTGTGCAGCTTCATTATCCTGGAAAAGGATCGCAGAAACACTGTTTATTCCAATTACATGGGCAAGGCTTGTTACGCTTTTTATTTTACGCTCTTTATAATCACGTATATCTGTAATTATATAAGCTATAAAAAAGATGGCCAATACGATCACACTGGTAAAAACCTGCATGAAGACAAGCTTGTTCCTGATAGATATGTTGCTAAAGTTTATCAATTCATTTTACCATTGTTAATCTACTATAATTGCAAGTTTTAATAACTGCGAGCTCGCCTTGAGGCCTGCCGAATAAACAGCTTCCGTGTTGATCTCGAATTTAAGTTTATCATTTACCAGGATGAAATTGATGGCTGCACCCTGTTTTGCAGCGCCCAGCCTTTCGCTAACAACAAGTACTTTTTTATCAACTTTTTCTTTAACCGCCTTTACAGGAAGGGGATAACCTGCCGGGATAAAAAGTATGTGGCAATAACTTATGTCTTCTGGATTGGCGAAATGCCGGAGGATTATTTTTTTATTTTTTACAAGGTTCTTTTTTGCAATGGCTTCAATGGCTGCATCCAGGGAAGATGGCCCCATAACACCTATGATAAAGTTGTCTTCTGAACCCAGGTTGTCCCATTCAATGTACTTGGTAAAATTATAAATGAAAACTGCTTTCAGGCTTGATTCCTGTTTGGAAGCCTGCGCCCACACACCTGCACTGGTAAAGCAGCACAACAAGAACAAAAATGAAATTCTTTTTAACATACAGGCGTGTTATGAGATAACTAGTCGTTGTTTAAATTAAGACAAATTTTGAATAGCCCATTGATGCCGGGTTGTTCCAGCACGGTGGAATATATAAATCCATCTGCCGTCCGGAATCCGGGATCAAGATATTTCACGTTAAAAAGATTTCGTACAGTAATGCCTGCACTTATGCGGTTCTTAAAAAACCTTTCGGTGGTGAGGCTGCAATTGGTAAGAAAATAACCATCAACGGGGCCATTAGGATTTGTACTTTGAACCTCCCGTTTGCCAACCCAGTTATTGCTGACAGCAAAAGTGAAGAGTTCTTTCACATAGAAGTTAGCCCCAAAATTGCCCTTGAGCCTGGCGATGGTTGGTGTGCCACGGGAAAGGCCGGTTAACAAATTCTTTGAAACTGCATCCTGGAAAGTAAAATTTAAAAATCCGGAAACGGATCTTGTGAAATTCACATCCAGTTTTGCTTCCAGGCCGTGAACAGTGATCTTGCCCGGGTTCTTATCTGTTTGCAGGTTTACCAGGTTGGCCAGGAAGATCACATCGCTCAGCACATTGCGGAAACCGTTAAGCTGTGCATGTACCGTGGGTGTGAATTGGTAAAGAAGATTTACTTCGTACGTATTTATTTTTTCTGTTCTTAATTTAAAAGTTGTGGGCGCCTGGATGATCTCGATGTTGGTAGGTGCCCTGAAAGCACGTCCAAATAGCAATTTAAAAGTAAACTTATCAGTAGGATGGCTTACAACGGCAATGCGTGGGCTTAAAGGGTTGCCGTAATAATTATTAATGTCGTAGCGGATACCAAAAGTAAAACTTGTCTTTCTCAACAGTTTTGTATTCCATATAAACTGGGCATAACTTCCAAAAGTGTTCCGTATATTAAAAACCCTTTTTTGAAAAGTTGAAAATAAACTCAACAGGGTATCCCGTCCATCAAGCAAGTAGACCGTAGTATCCAGGTTTATCTTACGGTCGCCATGCTCGATATTATCCTGGAAGAACTGGATACCACCTGAGAACTGGTATTTTTTATTGTCGGCATAATTCAGGCTTATCTCTCCTCCAACACGGTTTGAATAATTGGTGGTAGGTATCCGGTACAATTTGTTTCCGTCAAGCGTAATGTAAGCATAAGATTTTTCACTGATACCGGTTTCCCTGTAAAGAATGCGGGTTAAAAAGTTTAACTTCCCGGTAGCTTTTAGTTCATGCTGCAAATAAAAAGTACGTGCATAAGGTTCTTCTAATCCTGATCTTTCGCCTCTCACATCCCTGGCTATAAGCCCTATTACGCCACTGTTGTTATAACCCTGTGGTGGAAGCCCCAGGAATACCGTTGGACTGTTAAGAAAGGTACCCCATCCCATAGGCGTGTTGTATACCCGGCCACCAAAACTAAATTTTGATCTTTTTGTTGAATAGCTGATGGTTGCATTAAGTGAATAAGCTTTATCAACATACGATGCTGAATAATTAGGGTCCCTGTTCTTGAACACAGGCCCATCCGTGCTGTACAGCGAACCGGAAATGGCAATATCAAAGCCTGACCTGTTGATCCCAAACATCAGTTTATCAACAGAAGTATTGAATGAACCGAATCCTTTTTCATACCGGAAGCCGTTTATATCGCCACCTTTCTTTGTGATGATATTGATAACACCACCAAATGCGTTGGCCCCGTAAAGTGCCGAAGCAGGGCCCCATATCACTTCAATACGATCTACATTATGCAGGCTGTACGCCGGGCCCGCCATATCATTGCTGCCGATAAGGTTGTTCTCTGCAATACCATCTATCATTAATAAAGCCCGCAGGTTTTCTGCACCGTACATTCCCCTGAAATAAATAAAAGTAGGAGCGTAACCATTAATATGGATCATATCAATACCGGGTATATCTCTTAGTGCATCTTCAAGTTGCTCATACCCCCGTTCTGTAATTTGTTTTGAAGTTATTACCTGTATGGTAGATGGTGCTTCGGCGGTTGTTTGCATGTAGCCCGAAGCCGTTACAACTTTTATATTCATCAGGTCTTCCAGGGAAAGCGCTAAAAGTTTATTTACATCGTCGAGTGTATCACGTTGTGCCAGCAAAAAAAGTGGAAATATTCCCAGAAATATTGTTGTGATCAGCTTGTTTCTCATGCTAAGCGGTTTTGGTATATAGCTATCCTGTGGACTTTTCTCTACATTACGTAAATAAAAATCCCCGATAGGGTAATTAAAAATTATGACTGCCGGTTTACAAATTAGTATAAGGCTGTTTTTTTTCTTTAAAAATCCTTTTTGTTACCGATGACCAGTTGCTGTCATGTTCCCATGCGTCTACGTTTCAACCGATTTTACAAAATTTGTCTTTGTTGGCCATGCCTGAACTTTCGTTAACTAAAAACCACTTTTCATTTCTGCAGTTATCTTTTATACCTAAAAATTGGTGCCAAAATTGGGTTATGGAATAGATATGCAAATTATGGAAGCACAGGACTGGATAACACAAATACAATGGTTGTTCACATTGGCCATACCGGTCGCCTGTATTTCCTGGACAGTAACGCACGAAGAGGTATTTAAAGAGCCAAGAGAATTTTGTGTAAACTGCAGCAAGAGATCCAGGTCGTTTTTTGTAAGAAAGTTCTTCTACCTGTTTACCTGTGAGTATTGTTTCAGCCACTACATAAGTTTATTTGTACTGCTGCTGACCGGGTTCAAATTGTTGTTTGCTGATTGGAGAGGTTATATCATCTCAGGGTTTTCGCTGGTATGGATCGCCAATTTGTATATGGCAATCTTCTCCCTGTTAAGGTTTGGAATAAAAAAGGAGAAGATCGATATAAGCGTTAAAGAACAATTGCTGCACGATAATGAAGAAAATAAGTAAGGACAATCATTAACCTTTAAATATTTTTTTTATGGCAAAGTATTCAAAAAAAGCAAGCGAAAAAGTAGAAAAAGTGATGCATGAAAAAAAGGCGGGAACACTCAGAAGCGGTAGTGGAAAAAAAGTAACAAGCAGGGAACAGGCGATCGCCATTGGCCTGTCAGAAGCAAGGAAAGAAGGCGCCAAGGTTCCTAAAAAAACTGCTTCAAAAAAATCAACTTCAAAGAAAGCTGCTACAAAAAAGTCAGCGCCTAAAAGATCAGCATCAAAAAAATAAGATTTGGAAACTATAGCGGAAGATAAACAGCCATTATCCAAAAGAAAAATAAAAGCGATCAGGAACGATCCTGAAAAGACGGCTGCTGCCATGGACCTGGTATATGTAAATGACAACCAGCCCGGCATACAGCGTATCAAAAGCGGGAAAGGGTTTGCTTACAAACTCAACGGGAAAAAAATAAATAACCAGGCAGTTCTTGAGAGAATAAGGAGCCTGGTGATACCTCCTGCCTGGGAAAATGTATGGATATGTGCATTGGATAACGGGCATTTACAGGCAACCGGCCTGGATGTGAAGAACCGCAAACAATATAAATATCATCCGCATTGGAATGCCTTACGCAACCATACCAAGTATTACCGGCTGCTGGATTTTGGAAATGCCCTGCCGGCTATAAGGGCCCAATTGCAAAAAGATATTTCATTGCCGGGCATGCCTGTTGAAAAAGTATTGGCGCTTGTTGTGATACTGATGGAACAGACCAATATCAGGATCGGGAATAATTTTTACGAAAAACTATACGGCTCCTTTGGATTAACTACCTTAAAAGATAAACATGTTGCTATTAACGGGAGCAAGTTAAAATTTATTTTCAGAGGTAAAAAAGGTGTTGAACATGATATCAGCCTGAAAAATAAAAAACTGTCTGCACTTGTAAAAAAATGCCGGGATATACCCGGTAAGGAACTTTTTCAATACTATGATGATGATGGCACCCGGCGGCCAATAGACTCCGGTATGGTAAACAATTACATTAAAAAGATAAGCGGTACAGATTTCAGCGCCAAGGATTTTCGTACCTGGTCAGGCACATTGCAGGCATTTAAAGCTTTAAAAGACCTCGGGCCTTTTGAAACTGATACGGAAAAAAAGAAGAAAATTGTAGAAGCGCTTGACATAGTAGCCGGCCAGCTTGGCAATACCAGAACAGTTTGCAAAAAATATTATGTGCATCCTGCTATCATTTCGCTTTATGAAAATAATGCGTTTGCAAAACTCGGCGATAAGCTTCCGGAAAACACCAATAATGACGAGATCAAAACCGAAGTGATGCCTGAAGAACTGGTTGTACTTAAGATACTGAAAACACAATAAGCTGATCAAACAAAATAAATACAATGAACCTCGTATCAGGATATCCATTTTGGCTTATTAAGGACGGCTTGCTATTCAACTATCCTGCTTTGCAAGATTCCATTAATACAGATGTGTTGATCATAGGTGGTGGAATTTCAGGCGCATTGACGGCATACCATCTTACCAATGCCGGTGTAAACTGTGTTGTTGTCGATTCGAGAACCATCGGCCTTGGTAGCACCTGTGCAAGCACTTCGCTTTTGCAATACGAGATAGATACGCCGCTTTCAGAATTGATTGATAAGGTAGGCGAAAAAAATGCGGTGTTGTCTTATAAACTTTGTGAGGAAGCAATCGCTAAAATAGGTGCTATTGATAAAAAAATACATTGCAGGGAATTTGAAAATAAAAAGAGTTTATATTATGCGGCAAATAAAAAAGATATTGCCTTATTAAAACGTGAATTCAATATTAGAAAAGCTAACGGGTTTAAAGTTTCTTTTTTAGATGAAGGATCATTAAAGGAAGATTATGGCATTGTTGTACCGGGAGCGATACTTTCTGAAACAGCAGCCCAGACCGATGCATACAAATTCACACACGCACTACTTCAATATTGCAAAAAAAAGGGAGTTGATATTTATGACAGAACAGATGTAGTTGATATCCTGCACCTGCGAAATTCAGTGCTTGTTACTACAGCCAATGGTTGCAAAATAAAAGCAAAAAAACTTATTTATGCCACTGGTTACGAAGCTGTAAATTATATTGACAAAAAAATCGTTGACCTGCATTCAACTTATGCAACCGTATCGGAACAAAATACACCAGATGTAAATTTATGGAAAGATGAAGTGCTGATATGGAATACTGCTGATCCGTACTTATATGTACGCAGCACCAAAGACAGGAGGATAGTAGTGGGAGGAAGGGATGAGCCCTTTACAAATGCAAATAAAAGAGACATTCTTATCGGTTCCAAATCAAAACAATTAAAAAAAGATTTTGAAAAGCTTTTTCCCGGAACTGCCTATAAGCCTGAGTTCTGCTGGGCGGGTGTTTTTGGTGCCACCAAAGATGGGTTGCCTTTTATCGGAAGCCTGCCAGGTAAACCGAACGCCTATTTTGCATTAGGCTTTGGAGGAAATGGTATCGTGTTCAGCCTGATGGCTGCAGAAATGATCACTGACCTGGTCATTAAAGGAGAAAATAAATACAGCTCCCTGTTTTCTTTCAGGCGCCTGTGAATAACGGGTATATTTTTTCTTCTATGAGGAAAATAACACTCGTTGTTTCTGCTAAAATGGATCTTTAAAGCTTGCACAAAAGCTGGCATGCTATTTTAATAGTTTATTATATAAATCTATTAAAAAATGATCCTGTTAGAACAACATATTGAATTAAAAATCTACCATTATAATGCACTAAGAAAATATGATGCTATTGAGATGCTAAAAGATGATGAGGGGATGAGTTTCACTATATATTGCCAGGACGAATACCTTTTCACTTTAATTCCTATAATAAAAGATTACCTCACTTTTGAATTATCAGAGGCTGACAAGTTCATGAACATAGACTGGAACCTGTATTTAAAAATTGAAGCTTCCTTATTCTCCATCTTTTTAAAAGACCCTCCTTCTTAATAAGATTCTCGGTTTGTGGAATTTGTTCCTCAGCCGATTGAAGAAGTGTAAAACAACAATCTGTAAATACTTTGGCATAAGCTTTGAATTTTTTATCATTAAATTAACACACTATGTACCACGATCAACAAGATGAAAACCTGGTGTTTTTGAAAGATAAGATCAATGAGATAAAAATTGCCTTATTCAAATCAGAATCAGATTTCGAATTACAGCTTCCCAATAATATCATTCAAACACTCTGCGTTGAAGATGACGGAACAGTCTGGTTCTTCACAACCTGCAACGGATGTCATGCAAGATTCATGGACAGGTCTTTTTATGCTTACTTAAATTATTATAAAAAAGATTCGGGCTGTAAACTGCAACTTGGCGGCAAAGCGATCATTGTTGATGATTACAGCGACAGCTCTTTTACTGCAGGAAGTAATTATTCGGAAGATACTTATACAACTGTGCTGGTGAAAATGAAAATAATGCAGGCCGAGTTTTTTGAAAGCAAAATAAACAACGATGTTTCCTGGACAGAAAAAATTAAATCGGCTTTTGCAGGATTATTCATGTCGCCGGCACACAGGATCTATGATTTCTCACTGAAGTAATTTAACCAGGCATTAAAAATACCCCTTGTGTATGCAAGGGGTATTTTTTTTGTATTGATTGAAACCAGTTTAGCATTCCATCCTCGTGGTAGTTATCAGTATAAGACTGTTACTTACTGCTCTTATGGTATGCATTATACCGGGGTGGATAGTGATCATTTGCTTTTGTGTCATTTCTGTTGTGCTGGTTTCCACTGTAAAATCAATAGTGCCTTCAATTACCTGTATCGTAACATGCCCGCCAACCAGGTTATCCATTATCAAGGCCTCTTCTCTCAGCCAGCACAGCACCATGGTGAATTCCCTGGTCTTATATATAGTTATACTGTTCCGGTCGTTCTTCTGCCATGCTTCTTCATGCTTTAGTTGCTGACTGTATTTTGCCAGGTCCATAAAAACAAAAGGGGCATCCAGTATCCTGCTGCCCTCAGGCCTGTTAATAGTTGCCTCATTGAACTTTGTTTGCATAATAAAATGTTTAGAGGTTTAAGATTTAGGATATACAGCCGGGCAATGCCCGGCTGTATATCCGTTTAAATTTTAGTTTGCTTATTCAACTTCTTCCAGCGACATTTCATTCACTTTACTTTCGGCGAGTTCTGTAAGATTTTGATCAGTTTCCTTTTCTTCTTCCAGGGTAGTGGCAAGTATCGTTGAAATTTCTTCCAAACCCAATGTACGGGCAAGTTGTGCCAGGCTTCCATAAGTAGAAATTTCATAGTGCTCTACTTTTTGTGCTGCTAAGATCAGGCCCACATCACGGGTGTAAGTGCCTTTTTCTGTGTCTTCAATAATGCTCTCGCCTTCTTTTGTCAATCCTTCCATTGCATCGCATTTTTTTGCCACTGCTTTTTCTCCCAGTAAATTAAATATCTCTTCTAATCTTTCTACATGCTCCTTTGTTTGTTCCAGGTGCTCTGCAAATGCATTTTGGAGTTCTTCATTCGTAGCCGCTTTTTGCATTTTGGGTAAAGTTTTTACCAGGTGCTTTTCTGCCCAGTAAATATCCTTTAACTCATCAACGAAAAAACAATAAAGTTTTGAATGCGTTTCATCGCTCAGTTTCTGCTGCGGGGCTTTTTTGCCCGTTGTCTTTTTCTGCATCTTTTCCATGATAAATAAATTTTTAAAAATGTGAATTAAAATATGATGTAACAAAATCCTCTCACTAATTATGCCAACTCTGGTTAACAGGAATGAAAGCCAGATCGGCCTGTTTTAGTTTTTTTATTGCGGAATTTTATCCCCAATAAATGATTTTAGGGGAATTGACTTTTATAACATTAGCTATACCGTTGGTACAAAGTTTGTTTACCAACCAGTATGCAAAAAGCAGGTCCAAAAAAGAATTTACGTAAGCCGCAACATCAGGCCAGACCTGGCAGGCAGGCCAGTATGCAACCGGTGCCGCTAACTGAGAATAATTCAATACAAGGCACAAATAAACTTTCCGGAAAGATTGCTGTGATCACCGGAGGGGACAGCGGTATAGGCAAGGCAGTAGCATTGCTCTTTGCAAAAGAAGGAGCTGATATTGTTATCATTTATCTGAATGAACATACAGATGCCAATGAAACAAAAATGCTGGTGGAAGAAAAATACGGACGCAAATGCCTGCTCATCAGTGGAGATATTTCGAAAGAGAATTTTTGCAAAAAGGCAGTGCAAAAAACAGTGAAGCAATTCGGCCATGTTGATATACTTGTAAACAATGCAGCTGTTCATTATGAGAGCAAGGGCCTGGAAGATATTTCAACCACAAACCTGTTAAAAACTTTCTCAACAAATATTTTTTCCATGTTCTGGATAACAAAAGCGCTGCTGCCTTTCATGAAAAAAGGAAGCGCTATTGTAAACACCAGTTCTGTAACAGCCTACAGGGGTAGCGGCGGATTAATTGATTATGCATCTACAAAGGGTGCTATTGTTTCATTTACCAGGAGCCTGTCGGCTAACCTGGTTGAGAAAGGCATACGGGTGAATGCAGTTGCTCCGGGACCCATCTGGACGCCTTTGATCGTTTCAACTTTTAAGCCGGGCAAAGTGGCAAAATTTGGCAGTGATTCACCTATGAAACGGGCCGGGGAGCCAGCCGAAGTAGCGCCTGCCTATTTGTTTTTAGCCTGCGAAGATTCCTCTTATATAACCGGCCAGGTTATACACCCCAATGGTGGCGAGATCATTAATGGGTGAATTTTCGATTCAATAAAATCAGGCAGGATTTTTGGCTTATCATTTAACATAAAACAAAATATCATGAGACCATTATGGACAGGCGCTATAGGTTTTGGACTGGTAAACATCCCGGTAAAACTTTTCAGCGCCACACAAGGCAGCGAACTTGACCTGGATATGCTTGATAAGAAAGATCATGCAAACATTAAATTCATGCGGGTTAATGAAAAAACAGGCAAAGAAGTAAAATGGGAGAATATTGTTAAAGGCTACATGCTCAATAATAAATATGTAGTGCTTGATGATAAAGATTTTGAAAAAGCTTCAGCCGTTAAAACAAAAACAATTGAAATAAGCGATTTTGTTTTGCAGGAAGAGATCGACAGTTCTTATTATGAAACGCCCTATTACCTCGTGCCGGATAGATCGGGTGCCAGGGCTTACGCATTATTGCGGGAGGCTTTGAAGAAGACCGGTAAAGCAGGGGTTGCCAGTTTTGTAATGCGCAATAAAGAAGCGCTTGCTATATTGAGGGTTTCAGGCAGTGTGATTATTTTAAACAGGATACGTTTTGCAGAAGAAATAAAAGATGTAAAAGAACTCGCTATCCCTGCAGCAACCGTTAAGCCAACAGAACTTAAGATGGCGATCACCCTTATCAACCAGCTTTCAGGAAAATTCAATATCAGCAAGTATAAAGATACTTATACTGCCGACCTGTTGAAACTCATCAGGGCTAAAAGTAAGGGTGGAAAAACTGCAGCACCACAGCTTAAAGTTGTTCATAATAAAACCAAAGACCTGATGGAACAATTAAAAGCCAGCCTGGGAACAAAAAGTAAAAAAGCATCCTGATGCGCTTGGTCAGACGAGGACGTCAGACCAATAAAAATACCTGTATGAGCTTAGGAAAATATAAATCGAAGAGAAATTTTTCACTATCGCCGGAGCCGGAAGGAAAAATAAAAAAAGATGCGCCATCACTTTCGTTCGTGGTGCAAAGGCATAAGGCATCGCACCTGCATTACGATCTCAGGCTTGAAATGGATGGGGTGTTAAAAAGCTGGGCTGTACCCAAGGGCCCTTCCATGAATCCAAAAGATAAAAGGCTGGCAATGATGGTAGAGGATCATCCTTACACTTATAAAGATTTTAAGGGTGTGATCCCATCAGGTTATGGTGCCGGCATTGTAGAGATATGGGATAATGGGAAATACACTGATCTGGAAAGTTCAAAAAAATCTGAGGCAGAAAAAAAACTAAAAGCAGGTTTAAAAGCAGGCAATTTAAAATTCACCCTCTCGGGTAAAAAACTAAAAGGAGAATTTGCTTTGGTGAAATTAAAAGGTAAGCAGGAAAATGCCTGGCTGCTGATAAAACACAACGACAAATATGCTGTAGGCAGCGATTATGACAGCGAAAAAAAAACTCCACGATCATCGCCTATTAATAAATGGCTGGCCGAAAATGCAAAGCCTAAAAAAAAACTCCAGTCGTGACCAGCAGCCGGCCCAGGGAAAAATTAACGCATTTTATAAAGCCCATGCTGGCTAAAGAAACTGATGAGGTTTTTGATGATGCCGATTGGTTATTTGAAATTAAATGGGATGGTTACCGGGCGATCAGTGAAATAGAGAACGGCGAAGTAAAACTGTATTCAAGGAACGGCATCATCTTCAATAATAAATATCCTGTTGTTGCGAATGCATTGAAAAAAATAAAACATAATGTTGTACTGGATGGTGAAATAGTGGTACTGAATGAAAAGGGGAAAGCAGACTTTCAGAAATTGCAACATTATGAAGACAATACCCAATACCCCATTTGTTATTATGTATTCGACCTCTTATCGATTGACGGAAAGAACACCTGCGAACTGCCGCTTACAGACCGTAAAAAATTATTGCAGCAACTTATTAAAAAAGATCCGGTAGTAAAATATTCGGATCATATTGTAGGAAAAGGAACAGCTTTTTACAAGGCTGCCGGCAAACAAGATCTCGAGGGCATTATGGCAAAGAAGGCGGACAGTGAATATTACAAAGGAGTACGGTCATCTAACTGGCTAAAAATAAAGCATCATAAATCTGAGGAAGTGGCCATCGTAGGATTTACACAATCAACAGGGGCAAGAAAATATTTTGGTGCACTGGTGTTGGCACTGAGAAACGAAAAAGGCCTGAAGTACGCTGGTCACACCGGTTCGGGATTTACTGATAAAAGCCTGAAAGAAGTATATGATAAACTTGCTCCCTTAAAGACAGACAAATCTCCCTTTAATGAAAAAGTAAAGACCAATATGCCGGTTACCTGGGTAAAGCCAAAATATGTTTGCGAAGTAAAATTTACGGAGTGGACCAATGACGGCAAAATGCGCCATCCCATTTTTTTGAGAATGCGGGAGGATAAATCCATAAAAGATATTGATATGACTAAGACAAAAGCTATCGCACCTGTAAAAACTAAAAAGCTGGCGGTTGCAGAAAAAACTGCCGGTGAACTTAGTATTGGAAGAATAAAAGTTAAGATAACCAACCGGGATAAATTGTATTGGCCCAAAGACGGTATCACCAAAGGAATGATGATCGATTATTATCAAACTATGGCAGATTATATATTGCCATACCTGAAAGACCGGCCCGAATCTTTAAAAAGAAATCCTAATGGGATTTTGGACAAAGGGTTTTATCACAAGGATGCAGGCGAAGGCGCTCCTGCATTTGTAAAAAGTATCCCGCTGTATTCTGAATCGGCAAAAAAAGATATTGATTATATCATTTGTAATGATAAAGCCACGCTTGCGTATTTGAATAACCTGGGTTGCATTGAATTGAATCCGTGGAATTCGACAACGAAAGCGCTTGATAAACCGGATTATATGATCATTGATATTGACCCTTCAGCGAAAAATACCTTTGACCAGGTGATAGAAGCTGCCATTACTTTTAAACAGGTGCTGGATAAAGCCGGCGCTCCCTCTTTTTGTAAAACATCAGGGGCAACCGGTTTACATATTTATGTACCGATGGGCAGAAAGTATCTGTATGGACAGGTGAGAGGATTTGCAGAGATCATTTGCAGTTTGGTGCATGAACAATTGCCCAAATTCACCAGTATAGAAAGAAACCTCAAAAAAAGAGGCAATAAGATATATCTCGATTACCTGCAAAACAGCAGGGGACAAACCATTGCTGCAGCGTACAGCATTCGTCCATATCCAGGCGCAACTGTATCAACTCCGCTATTGTGGAAAGAAGTAAAAGCAGGGCTTCATCCTTCCGCTTTTACAATTAGCTCTGTTCCGGAAAGAGTAAAAAAAATGAAAGATATCTTCAAACCGGTATTAACTAAAGGAATTGACCTGAAAAAATGCCTTTCAAGAATATCTGCCTGAGTTATTTTGTTGCAGCTTTCTTTATGACACAAAAGTTGTTTTTAAAACATCATTTTAGTATCAACTTTCAGCTGGCTCTCCTGATCACTTTCAGTAATATGGCAATAACAGCTATTACAAGCAAAATATGAATGAGGCCGCCGGCATGATAGCCCAAAAAACCGATAGCCCAGGCTATTACTAAAATTACTGCAATGAGATATAAAAGGTTTCCCATGATATGATTTTTAAAGGTGTAAAGAAGTATTATTTGAAAAGGCAATTAATCCGGATCAGCATAACATATCGTCCACTGTTTCATATATTTTATCTCTTGTAAAAGGTTTGCCTACAAAGTAGTCTATTCCCCTGGACAGTGCCATGCTCCTGTCGGCAGATGTATCATAAGCTGTGATCATAGCCAATTTTACATCTGGATGTACTTTTTTTATGTACCCGGCAAAATCAATTCCTCTTCCATCGGGCAGGCGGTTATCTAAAAAAATGATCTCAGGCTTATCTTTTTTAAGCGCTTCTTTTGCATCAGCGATAGAAGTTGCATAATCTGCCTCAATTTTCCTGTTGGTAAGTAACCCGCTTAATAAATAACAAATGTCGATTTCATCATCTATTATCAATGCTTTCAATGCTTTCATAGTGTATTTTATAATAATCAATGTTTAATACATTCATTGAGTACAATTTATCTGCCAATTTATTCTGCTGTTTTGTGGCAAAACATAAGCCTGATTTCTTTTAATAATTCCCTTTCTGTGGATTAGATTCTACAGTCTGCGGATTTTTTTCAACTTATTGCATGGTTTTTGCTTCATAAACAACTGTTTACAAATCCGGCAGGCTTTTTACTTATAGGAGATTGACAGCATATCAATACCCTTTAAAAATAATCATATTAAATATTGTTTCGGATCAGGTTTTAGATTTAAATATAACAGGTTCGCAGAGAAGTTTTCTACATATTTGTGAACCTGTTTTTTGAAAAATTGTTAGTAAAAGGAATCAACTAATATTATCTTTATAAAAACAGCTGTAAATGAAAAAGCGGATCTTAATTATTGACGACGATGCGGATATGTGTACTTTACTTGCCCGTTTTCTTACCAAGAACGGGTATGAAGTAGATACTGCCCATTCCGGTAAAAAAGGGATAGAGAAGTTCAAGGCCGGGGCATTTGATATTGTATTATGCGATTACAGGTTAGGCGATAAAAAAGATGGAAAAGATGTTTTGCTGGAAATAAAACAATATAGCCCGGCCACTATTGTGCTTATCATTACAGGCTACAGTGATATTAAACTTGCAGTGGATGTGATCAAGGCTGGTGCTTATGATTATATCATCAAACCACTTTTACCCGAAGAGGTATTGAGCATTTTAAGCAAAGCCATTAGCCAGCCTGTATCGGACAGAACAGCTGCAGGCCAGCCGGCAAAAGAAGTAAAAAATAACAGGAACAATAATAAATCAACATCAGAATTTTTGGAAGGTGAGGCAACTACCACGAAGAACCTGTATAAACAAATTGACCTGGTGGCACCTACCAATTTCAGCATCATATTATATGGTGAGAGTGGTACCGGAAAAGAAGTGATAGCCAAAACGATACATGAAAAAAGCAGCAGGAAAGGCAAACCCTTTGTTGCCATGGATTGTGGTACTTTATCAAAAGAACTTGCCGGAAGTGAATTGTTTGGTCATATGAAAGGTTCTTTTACGGGTGCATTGGCTGATAAAGAAGGACATTTTGAACTGGCGAATGGCGGCACTTTATTTTTAGATGAAGTTGCAAACCTGTCGGCTGAGATACAGGCATCATTGTTAAGAGTGATACAGGAAAGAAAATTTAAAAGAGTAGGGGGTAATACAGAGATCGGGGTTGATGTAAGGATCATAGTAGCATCGAATGAGAACTTACAGGAGGCCTACCGTAAAGGAAAATTCAGGGAAGACCTTTACCACCGGTTCAATGAATTCTCTATGAACCTTCCGCCGTTAAGAAGCAGAAAAGAAGACATTCCTTTGTTTGCTGATTTCTTTTTAGTAAAAACACTGGAAGAATTGAACAAAAACCTGGATGGCTTTGATGATGAAGTGCTGGAGATGTTCACCAAATACAGCTGGCCCGGTAATTTGCGTGAATTCAGGAATGTGGTAAGGAGATGTGCTTTGCTAACTGACAGCGGCTACATAACAGCAGCTTCGTTACCTTTCGAGATCAGCAATTCTTTAAATATGAGTGAAGATACAATGGAGCAACCCGAACCTGAAAAAAAGACAATGGATTTGAAGGATTCTGCATCCAAAGCTGAGTATGAAACCATCATGCATGTTTTAAGGGAAGTGAATTTTAATAAGACCAAGGCAGCAGAAGTGCTTAAAATAGACCGTAAAACTTTATACAATAAGATAAGGGGTTACGAAGAATCACAACAATTATAAAAACATATTGTTCTATAATTAAAAGTACCGCAATTGCGGTACTTTTTTATTGTACTTACGTGTTGTTTATAATTGAGCATTTTATAACTATGATAAAACAGGTTTTTCTATGCCTCGTGGACACGAGCCAAGGCGGGGGGGCAAAAAGCAGCAGGGTAGGGTAGGGTAGGGGTTTGTGCGTTTTTTTTATTAATTTTATGACGAGGCATGAACGAAGTATGATCGAACAATGAACGAAGGATCATTGAACTAATATTAAATGGATGGTATAGTATACCGGGAGTTATCCAGACGCTACCATGCACCCGGCATAGTCTAATCATATAGTAGATATGATTAAACCTTTTTAAACCTGCAACTATGGCTACAGGAGATTTAAATGCGCTTTTTAAACAATTAAGGGGCGCTTTGGGAAAACAGATCGTTATTAAGCAGTACAAAGGCAAAACGGTAATAACCGCCTACCCTGTAAGCAGTAAAAAAAAGCCAAGTAAATTACAAAGCCTATACCAACAGGATTTTGCAAAAGGAGTTAAGTATGCACAGGATATATTGCGGAACCCGGCAAAGAAAAAGGCTTATGAAAAAAAAATAAAGCCCGGACAGAGTGTTTATAATTATGCCATTGCAGAATACAAGAAGAAGTATGGAATAAAGAAGGGAAAATGACCTGTTTACAAAGGGGAATTAAGGGAAACTTACAAGAGCGCCCGAAGGCATTCGGGAAGGTCGTCGATTCGTCCCCGATACTCTCCACTAAGGCTCACATTTGTAGCCTTTTGTATTTTATTTACGTTTTATATTCATCAAGCGATATTTTTTGCCATATTGCCCTTCCGGTAATTTCATGTTTCATCAAAAAAAGAGGTATCATACAATCTACAGATTCACCATAGAAGGCTTCGGTTATTATCGCCTAACCGGGTTTACTTCATAGGAAATATCTGCCCGCTTACTTGAATCAAGAGAATACACTATAAGGCTCAATTCAGGTAAACTGGGCTATTTTATTTGAGGTTGATTAAAAAATCTAATCAATTAATGATCCCTTTGTTGATTATAAAAGTTTTAACAGAATAAATTTCATGAACCATTGCATAATCAAATTATAAGTATTACGTTTATTCTTTCAAAAATCAAATTTCCCTGTAGAGCCGGTTTAAGCAAGCATCAGAAAAATAAAACTCATTTTCAACAGTACGCTGTTGAATAGTTTATATTTTTTTGTTTGTTTACATAACCAGCACACATGCAATTATCCAGAGCATTACCCATAGCCTTACTATCTTTTTGGATCACGAGTTTTTTTCCTAAAGCTGTCTTTTCCCAAAATCTTGTAAACGTAAACAACCTTACCGGCACAGCTAATGTTACAATTCCTATTACCAGTGTATATGTTGGTGATCTTTCTGCACCAGTGGCGCTATCTTACAATGCGTCAGGTTTAAGAGTGGAGGATTATGATAACAGTTTTGGGCTAGGATGGCGGCTTATTGCTGATGCCAGTATCACCAGGCAGGTGAGAGGTTTTCCTGATGATGTTGAATACCAGAGTGATGCCAGTTATCCTGTAATAAAGGGCTGGATACGATCAGGCAATGCTGTCCGCCAAACCATACAAAGCTTGTCATTGGCAAATGGCGGCAGTACCGTTGATTGTGCAGGTGAAATTTCTGATGCCACAACTATAGCGAATAATTTTTCTTACATATACGATACCGAACCTGATGTTTTTAATGTCAGTGCACCTGGTTTAAGCTGCAGCTTTGTTTTTGATGCCGGTACAACTCCTGTAATAAAAACCATTCCCTACCGGGATTACCAGATCACGTATACTGCAGATTCATACGGCAGGATAACTTCTTTTACAGTTATCAATGAGAACGGCATAAAATATTTTTTTGACAGGGCTTACCTTACCGAACATTATATTGAAACCTATAACCCGGGAACTACGGTGGAAATTAATGCCGCCAACCTTGAAGTGTTCAGGAGGGATTATATGATGTACCGTAACAAAACCTATTTACCGGGGTATCCTATCGGAACCCCGCTTAAATATTATGATGATTGGACACTTTCAAAAATGGAAGATACCAGGGGTAACCGTATAAGCTATACATACGAAAATTACAATGTTCAAAACCCTACCATACTTAATAAATATTCCTACAAAGAAGTTGATATTTTAAAACCTGATGGCAGCGGTGGATTTACGAAAAAAAGGTTATACGGAATTACAACTGCCCGGGTGTTTTACCGGCTCTTAAAAATTTCTACATTCTCATTGGGAGTAGAAGGGGGGACCAGCGTGGATAATGTACAATTTAGCTGGGATGCACCAGACGGAGAGGATAAAAGATTGATGTCAATTCAGCTTTTACAGGAAAAAAAGAATTTTGAACTCCTTTATACCATTAAATTTAATGCAGGCTCAAATACATGGGATGGTTATGGAAGATATTTTTTAAAAGGGCTGAAAGCTATTCATTCGGGAGGAACATGCGATAATGTAAATACTCAATTTGATTTTACTTATTATGAAGTAAACCAGGCCAATAATACCTGCTATTGTGCGCCGGTAATACCAAATTCGGGTGGAACTAAACTCGATACTTTAATAAATGCCCAGGATTACTGGGGATATTATAATGGTGTGGTTGGCAATGCTGACCTTGCGCCACAGATATATGCCTACCCTGATAATACCGGCGTAGAGTTATTTAAAGTTTATGAGATACCGGGTTATTCAGGCGCTAAAGGCACCATCCCTTCTTCATCGGACAGAACTGTAAATGCACACGCCATAGACGGTTCTTTAAAAAAAATAACCTACCCTACGGGAGGAGACACAGAACTGGAATATGAGAACAATAATTTTTACGATAATGATGTAAGCGGTAATGTATTGGGCGGGGGGATACGAATAAAAAAGATAACCAACAATGACGGGCTTGGCACCAGTGATGTTACTGAATACAGTTATAATGACCTTGTGAATACCAGCATCACTACCGGGCGTGCTATTTCTGTACCCAAATTCACTATCGCTTTTCAAAACAGTACCAGTTACGGCAACACAACTGATAAAGTAAAGAATACCACTTACCGGGCCACCTATGACCTGAACAATGAACCTAAAGATATTTTGTACGGTAAAGTTACCGTAAAAAAAACCAGTTCAACATTACCGGGAATTGGAAAAACCATTTATGAATATAATACATCGGGCAGTTTTGGCAGCGCCAACGGAAGTGACTGGGCAGAAACTTACAATTATGTGGCACGTACAAACCTGAGTACGCCGCCACCCTGTAATGCCATGGCCCCCACTTTTTTATACAATAATAACGGGGAATTAATTTACCCATTTGCACCCAACAGCAACTTTGATTTTGAAAGAGGCCTGCCAACAAAAGTGAGCCACTACAATGAAAGCGGGCAATTAGTAGCCAGTGAAGAATACAGCTACTCCAGGTCGCACACGGCCCCCGCAAAAATTTATGGATTGAAATTAGATGAAACCGGATCAACCCTGGCGGCTTATGGCAGGTATTGGGTGAATGCAAACGTCGATAATTTTCTCACCACAAAAATTTCAAAACTGTATAATTCAAACAGCAGTAACCCCGTAACTGAAACAGAAACCTATGAATATACTTCACCCTCATCGGGCGCAGATTACAGGTTATTAAAAGCGGTGAGAAAACAAAACAGCGGTGACCCTGCTGTAACCGTTAGCAGATTTAAATATGCCAAAGAATATACTGCCACCAGCAGTACAACCGATTTCAGGAATGAGGCTATCTATAATTTTAATACCAGCCTTCATAAAAATGTATTGATAGAAAGCAGCCAATCCCGTGAAGAATCGGGCACAGAAAAATTTACAGGCGCAAGCTTTAATACATTTAAAAAAGTAACCGTAGGGGATGTGATCAACGGCACAACGATACAGGCATTTTTGCCTTATGAAACCTACCAGTTTGTTAACCAGGCAGGAGTAACCAATTATACTGTTTCAAGCATCAGCTCAAATACTTTTACATGGGATAACAGCAATTATACCAATGCCCCAACAAAAATTGAGCAGTATTCTCCAAGAGGGATACCAGAACTGGTAACAGATAACAGCAGGATACCGAAAACAATTTTAAGTACCGTATTGGTAAACAGTATTAAAGTAGCCGAATTTACCAATGCCAAACCGGTAAATGTTGGATTTTCGAATTTTGATGGTTATGAATCCACTGGTAATTTTTCGCATGGAGGCAATTCACAAGTTGCAGGCGGACGGTACAGTAATTACGCCTTAAATTTTCAACCAAATACCAGCATATGCAGGCTTTTAACCAAAAGCACCACAACCGGCAACATTGTTATATCGTTCTGGCTGAAAGATGCCGCCGCCGCAGGTGATATTTATTTCTGTTACAGGGGTAGTAAATTTGGTAACCCGCCTACCTGTACAGTGAGTGTATGCAGCACAACAGTTATTGCTTCCTATACAACCGGGTCGCAATGGAAATATTACCAGGCCATTGTTGCATGGCCGTATACTGAAACTTACCTGGCTATTTCCTTAGGGACCTCTGCAGGCGTTAAAATTGATGATGTACTGATCTATCCTGATAATGCAAACGTTACCACTTATTCCTACACTTCCAATACCATTGGCACACATTTACTCACAGCCAAAACAGGCATTAATGGAATTGGCAATGCCTATGAGTATGATAATGCAGGGAGGTTGTGGATAACGAGAGACCAGTTTGATAATATCCTGGAGATGAAGAAGTATAAACTTGCAAACCGGCATGCAGGGCAGATACCTTCCATTGAAATAGGTTATGAGCGGCCAAATTATATAGTTGATGTAGCAGGAACATTTTCGGCTTATCCGCCCGCAGCATATGAAAGCGGTGATTGTGATATAGCCCCCATCGTTTATACATGGGATTTTGGTGATGGTTCACCCACCCAAACCTCTTACAGCATACCCAACAGCAGGGGCTTTACAACCATTAACCATACTTATACCAATAAGGATATGTATGTCGTAACAGTTACAGCTTCCTCAGCTGGCATGAACAATATTGTGGCACAAACACCTGCCGTTACCAGTACAAATCCACCACCGGTAACGGTAGATGGTGCGGCAGGTACATGCTCACCGGGAACGCCGGTAATATGCGCCTCAGGCATAACACAGTACACTTCAGCATATCAATGTATCACTGCCAGTTGCGGTAGTTTGCCTTCTACCTGCAGCGGTACTTATTTCACTGTTTCGGCAGTAACAGGAGGCTCAGTAAATTCTGTGCATTCGGTCCAGTGGGAAATAGCACCGGAAGGATCTTCGGCCTGGACGGTTTATCAAAGCGAACCACCAAACGGTGCATCAGGAGGATTGGTAACCAGCAGGAATTTTCATACTGTACATACTGAATCTTATCAAATGCGGGCAAGGATCAGGTTTTGTAATTCATCCGGCAGTACGGCTTATTCCAACAGTATTTTAATTAAGAACGGTGATTAAGCAATCTTTTAAAAAGCTGAACTTATGCAACAATATATTTTGACCTCACCCCCAGCCCCTCTCCAAAGGAGAGGGGGGTGTTTAAGCAGTGAGCCTGGCTATAATTTTTATATTAAAAAAGGCAGGCATTGGAGCGTAAGGCATTTTATTTCTTTATCTGTTTTAGCTATTTTATTTAATCAGTCCTCGTTCTCCCAGGTTACCCAGCCTGCGGGTGTAGAAACCTATGTTATCCGCAAAGAAGCTGTAACTGATGCTTCGGCGGTTGTGAGTTTAACCAATGCAGAGAAGGCCCGGACAATAAGTTATGTTGATGGCCTGGGCCGCCCGGTACAAAGCATTGTGGCCGCAGGCAGCCCTGATGGCAAGGATATAGTAAGCTTCAATAAGTACGACAGTTATGGCCGCCAGGTAAAACAATACCTGCCTTTTGAAGCCGGTACAACTACGGGAGCTTATAATGATATGAGTACGATCGTATCAGCCCAATCAACATTTTACAGCCCTTCAACATCAGCGGCAAAAAAAATAGCCGGAGACGATTATCCTTATGCAGAAAATAGTTTTGAGCCAAGCCCGCTGCAAAGAGTATTAAAAGCAGGTGGTGTTGGCGATGGCTTTCAGCTAACACAAAACTATAAAACGCTTAGCTATAAGAATGTTACTGCTGCAGAGAATATACGTATATGGGTATTGGGCAGCAGCGCAGCCACCAGCACAACCACCTATGGCGATGATGAATTAACGGTATCGGAAGTGGAAGATGAGCATGGGGTACATGCCAAAGTATATAAGGATAAATTCGGCAGGTTGATATTAAAACGGCAGGATACACCAACAAGTGGTTATTATGATACCTATTATGTGTATGACAATATTGGCAATATTGTATATATCGTTCCGCCCAAAGCTTTAGTAAAAATGGGCAGCAGTTTTACAACTGCATCAACGCCTGAACTGATCTACCGGTTCCGGTACGATGAAAAGAACCGCATCAATCAAAAAAAAGTGCCCGGGGCCACGGCAGTGTATATGGTGTATGACCCCTTGGACCGGGTGGTGCTTACACAGGATGGCAACATGCGCAGCAGCAGCGGCACTAAATGGGCTTATGTAAAGTACGATAATGCCAACCGGGTTATTATACAAGGTATTTATACGCATGGTTCTGTAGTTGATCAAAGCGCCATGCAGGGTTATGTTAACGGGTTAAGCTACACTGATTATTATGAAGTAAGGCAATCAGTCACATCAGGATACAGTAATCAAAGTTTTCCTGCCAGTGGCACCGAGGAAAGAGGTTATAATTATTTTGATAATTATGATTTTGATTTTGACGGCAATGCAGATTACAGCAAGCAGAACCAGGGATTGACCGGTGAGGCAACAGCAACAGATCTTACGTATGGGCTTGCTACGGGCAGCAAAAGAAAGATACTGGGTACCAGTACATGGCTTATTGATGTAAGTTTTTATGATAAGTATTACCACGTGATACAGGTACGCAGCAATAACCAGCAAAAGACAGCTGTAACAGACCATACCACCAACGTGGTAAATTTTGCAGGCCAGGCCCTGGAAGCCCGGCAGGTAAAAAACATCAATAACCCGAGTGCCCATAACAATACCCGGGAACTGGAGGTAAGTACCCGTTATGAGTATGATGATATGGGCAGGTTAACAAAAGTTAAGCAAACCAACCCGGGCGTATCAGAATTAACCGTGGCAAAATACGAGTATAATGCATTGGGCCAGCTGGTAGATAAAAAGCTGCACAGCACCAACGGCACTAATTACCTGCAGAGCGTTGATATGCGCTACAATATACGTGGGCAGTTGCTCAGCATCAATAACAGCCAGCGGAATATCAATACTGCAAATAACGATGAGAACAATGATGTGTTTGGCATGGAGATACTGTATGATAAACAGGAAAGCACAAGCCTGGGCAATGCACAATATTATAACGGCATGATTAGCGCTGTAAAGTGGAGCGCCGCCAGTCCTGCCAATACAGAAGAACGAAGCTTTAAATACAGTTATGATAAGCTGTACCGCCTAACCGCCAGCGTGTACCAGGAAAAGAACAGCCTGAACGGGTTATGGGGCAAAAACCAGGATGCGTTTAATGAAACGCTTAGCTATGATGAGAACGGCAATATACTTACGCTGCTGCGAAAAGCAGTTATCAGCAGTGCGGTAACCACTATTGATAACCTTACATACACTTATAAGAACAGCGATTTTAATAACCAGTTAGAGAATATAAGCGATGCGGTAACCACCAATACGACAGGCTATGGCTACCGCAATTTTACCGGCACCGGCAGCAGCACACCATATAGCCATGACGATAACGGCAACCTTACCGGTGACCTGAAGAAGGGTACGACCATTACCTACAATGAACTGAATAAGCCCACACTTATACAAATAAGCAGCACCAAAAAAGTGGAGTACTACTATGATGCAGCCGGCACCCGTGTAAGTAAAATAGTAACCAATAACAGCACAGTAAAAACCATAGAATATATAGGTGGTTATGTAATTGAGAATGATATACTAAGCTATTACAGCATGGCCGAAGGCCGTGTACGTAACGATGGCGACAACCTTGGGTATAATATTGTACCGGTAATGGAATACTTTATAACCGACCACCAGGGCAATACCCGTGTAGGTTTTGAGGATAACAGCGGCGCTGCTGCTTTGATACAGGAGAACAGTTATTATGCTTTTGGGATGCAGATGGCAGGCAGCACCATGCCTGGTGCAAACCCCAATAAAAAACTATACAATGCCGGTAGTGAATGGCAGGATGATATAGATGGCCTTGCAGATTATTACAGTACTTTTTTCAGGGAATATGATGCGGTGATCGGGCGGTTTAATGGGGTGGACCCGATGGCCGTTGCTACAGATGCAATTACCACTTATGCCTATGCCAATAATAACCCGGTGATGATGAATGACCCGTTAGGAGACCGGGCAAGGTGGTTTGACAGGATTGCTGAAAGAAAGCAATTAGATGATGTAGCACTGAAAATGCGGGAGAATTATAGCGACTGGCACGACAGCAAATATGGTAATGGCAGTTTCAGGGATTGGGATTTTTGGGGGTTTGATAATGGGGGTAATGGAGGTGGTGGAATGAGTGGATTTGATTATTTAAGCACTTATAGAGGAACGAGAATAAGAGTTAATAATTTTAAAAGTGGTAACAAACGTGTGTATAATGAATTTGGCGAATTTGGGTATTGGATCAGTGAAAAAAGAACATTTAAAGATGAGGAAGCTGAAGGAGAAGGAAATACATTTGGAGAAGTAGGTGTTGCTGCTGGAAGGGTGTGGATATCTTTATCTTATAATAGTGGAAACCCATTTGAAGTGAAGGATATCTGTACCAAATCTTTTAAGTTTACTAGAATATTAAATTCTGGAGAAGGAGGGGGTGGTTGGCAGGTAGCAGGAGTTAGTAATATTCATATGAATATTGTGGATCTAGTAACCAGAAAGGGGGTTAGAATCCAATTGCCTAACATTTATTTTGGGCTACCTGTTCTTCGTGCAAACGGTGATTTTTATTCTGTATCTTATGCAGCAAATATATCAGCTATGTGTGTAGCAAAGGCAGAAAAAAGTATAATGGAGATGTATCATTCAAACCCGGGGGGTGGTTTAAACATGGTTGCTATGAGTCTTGTTTTCAGGCAGAAAATAGATGAACAAATGAGGATGTTTGGTGGTGTAGCAACACTTTCGCCTGGTTTTAAAATTTTAGTTTCTCCTCAGCCTGCAGTTTATAGTGGTATTTTAGGTATGAATTGCTGGTAAAATTTATGATACAATGACATTTAGAAAAGTTGGTTTAGTAATATTCTCAATTTTTATTTTAAATTGCTCTTTAATGTCGCAGGATAAAATAATTGATTTTACTAAAAGGGGTATTAATTCTCTAGAAATTGGCAATAATGTAACTCTGTGTATGAAGTTAAAGCCATTCTCTATGCACCCAGAAAAGGAAAATTTTATTTTTAATCAGCAAACTTTTAATTTTTATTTTCTAGATAGTGGATGGGATTATAGATTACAAAACGGAAATAAAATTCAAAATGTTTTCTTTACTGTTGATACTCAGAATATAATTCAAGCTATTACTGTGTTTTTATCTGATAATACTAATAAATTCTGCAATGATTTAGATAGTATATTTGGGAATAAATCATTGAAGGCAACTACTGGAATTGGAGAAGTTGATACAGGAACTAAATATCTATGGGTAACAAACTATGGGATTAATGTTTTCTTATCAGAATTATACATAAATTCAAAAAAATCAATAATTCAAGTTCAAATCTATTCAAATAAATATTCAGCAGCAGATTTAGACATTTACTTAATTTCTAATTAGGTTATTTCTTTGGTATATCAAACGTGTTGTTAATTTTTCAAGCCTGGGGCAATGCACAATATTACAATGGTATGATAAGCGCTGTAAAGTGGAGCGCCGCCAGCCCTGCCAATACAGCAGAACGAAGCTTTAAATACAGTTATGATAAGCTGTACCGGTTAACCGCCAGCGTGTACCAGGAAAAGAACAGCCTGAACGGGTTATGGGGCAAAAACCAGGATGCGTTTAATGAAACGCTTAGCTATGATGAGAACGGCAATATACTTACGCTGCTGCGAAAAGCAGTTATCAGCAGCACGGTAACCACTATTGATGACCTTACCTACAGCTACAAGGATAACGATTTTAATAACCGGCTGGAGAATATAAATGATGCTGTAAGCATACAAACCGCAGGCTATGGCTACCGCAACTTTACCGGCACCGGCAGCAGCACACCATATAGCCATGACGATAACGGCAACCTTACCGGTGACCTGAAGAAAGGTACAACCATTACCTATAATGAACTGAACAAGCCCACACTTATACAAATAAGCAGCACCAAAAAAGTGGAGTACCACTATGATGCAGCCGGTACCCGTGTAAGCAAAATAGTGACCAATAACAGCACAGTAAAAACCATTGAATATATAGGTGGTTATGTAATTGAGAATGATATACTAAGCTATTACAGCATGGCCGAAGGCCGTGTACGCAACGATGGCGACAACCTTGGGTATAATATTATACCGGTAATGGAATATTGTATAACCGACCACCAGGGCAATACCCGGGTAAGTTTTGAGGATAACAGCGGCAATGCTGCTTTGATACAGGAAAATAGTTATTATGCTTTTGGGATGCAGATGGCAGGCAGCACTATGCCTGGTGTAAACCCCAATAAAAAACTATACAATGCCGGCAGTGAATGGCAGGATGATATAGATGGGCTTGCAGATTATTACAGTACGTTTTTTAGGGAATATGATGCGGTGATCGGGAGGTTTAATGGGGTGGACCCGATGAGTGAAAGTTTTGAGAGCTGGACAACTTATCATTATAGTTATAATAATCCGGTTAATTTTAATGACCCTAAAGGAGATAGGGCTGCAAGTAGTTTTGAAAGCCCCAGAGATTTATTGGAGTATGTAATGTTAATGGGAGTTAACTCTGTTGATTTTGGTGCTGGGAATAATGCTTATTATATGAATTGGTGGGGCGGCGGTGGTGGATATTCTGTTTCTGAAGCCGCAGGGGGAGTAGATCATAAAAAAATTGAAGAAGAAGTTGTAGAAATACTTACTAAAGCAGGGTTTAGTGATGAAGGTAAAAAAAATGCATATAAGCACATTATTAAATCCTACGGATTAAACCAAGGCTTTGAAAATAAATATTGGGTGTTTGTACGGAATGGCGAAGAATCTTATACAGATGAAACTGACAAAGACGACATTAAAGGTCAGGGAGTTTATTTTAAAACTTCTTTTAGTTCATTTCTGCTTGATATGTTAAGCCCTGAAAGAAAAGAAAAGTATCAAAAAGATAATCCTGAATCTAATTTACCAAATCACAATTTTGGCGATATTGTTCGCACTGTATATCATGAAATAACTGTACATGGGGGTGATATCATCTCAGGACTAAAAAAGAGAAAGGATGTGAATTCGGCAGAACGAGAATTTAGAGGTTATTATGGGATGTACTCAAATTCAAAAGATTTACCTAGTGGGAATATGAAATTTTACTATTGGTCTAAAGTAGTAATGGCATCAACACGTGCAAATAATATAAAAGCAGCTCCTGATGGGTGGACTCTCCAAGATTATCAAGCATTCATTAGGCAAAAGAGCGGATCTTACAGTGATATAAATAAAAACAGACAAAATCTCTATAAACAACAAAATCAAGAAATGATAAAATATGTATTCTCTGTATTTTATCAGTTTAAATGAGCCGTTATGAAAAATTTGATTAAACTATTTATCTTATCCGCAAGTTTTTTGCTATTTATTTCTCCAGTTGCAGGCCAGGCAAAAGTAAAGCAGGCAATACAAATAGCTGTTGATTCTGCAATAAAAAAAATTATTGTTGGAAAATCAATATTTATTGATTGTAAAATAATCAACAATAGTGACAATGACATTAACATACCTTACTCCTTTTTGATAAATGATTATAATTATAAAGAAATAGCACCTGATGAAATTGGCGCAATGGTTTGTTATAAAAATGATAATGAAAAAAAATTCAAGAAGAAAAATATCAGAAAAGAAACTACTCATTATAATTCAAACCTAAAAACAAAAATAGTAAAAAGTAATAGTATAGATAATTTCTTAATTGAAATTCCAGGAGGAGATATTGAAAAAATCGGGTTTTATAAAATGAGATTTCAATTCAAAAGGCATAAACTAAAAAAACCTGTTTGGTCAAACTGGTTATTTTTAGAAGTAATATCCGAGTAAATATTTGACTCCAATACCCGTGTAAGTGTTGGGGATAACAGCGGCACTGCTGCTTTTTGACAAAAACTGTTAGATTTACTGAATTCTGGGAAGGTGATCCATTATTGAGATCCCCTGGTCCCGATCATCCGAAACATTCACAACCACCCGAGGATGGAATTTTATATGCTCACCTGCATTTACATGTCATCGGCACTAAACAATATCCGAATGAAGATTTTAGCCGGGGTATAAATGAAGATCAGGATATCATGGCAAAAAGTAGGTTAAGTAATTTTTATGTGGTAACACCCACAGGTAGGGTTTTGCACAATAATCCAGGTGGAAATAGTTTTAACCGAGGTGAAGATGGAGAATTTGGTTATTGGGAGACTTATAGTAATTATGGTTCCAAAAGTAAAAAAGTTATTATAGGAACAAGGTGGGTATCTTTGAACCAACCTAAATATGGGGGACCGCTGTATTCAAGTATGGATGCCGCTGCAGTAGGTTGGGCAATAAACGGAGGCGACAAGAATACAAGAACGAATTTTGTTGAGTATGCCTCAGTCATTTTTAGCACTGTAAAGAACGGCATTAAATATTATGGCTACACGCCGCATGAATCATTTGAAGGAGTAAAAGGAAAAGATCCAACGATTAATTCACCTGGCCCAGGGGATAATTTAAATCTTAGGCATCTTCCCTTTGGAGCAACTTTAGTTGCCTACATTCATTCCCACACCAACAAAGGATCAAACCCAAATAATTTTAGTAAGAGAACTTTTGCACAGTTTGGTGACGAAGGATTAATGGGTATATTTCCAGATGTGGAATTTTATTTAGTGACACCTGATGGTAAATTATTTAGTGCTTCACAAAGTAATCAATTTCCCAAGGTAAAGGGATTTCCAAATAATCCTAAACCTCAATGGGATCAATTATCAACAAGAGACTTGAACCAAGTTGGCATATGGTGGTATGGAAATAGTGGGACTACTGTATGGCCAAAATAAATTAAATTACTTAAAATTAAACTCAATGAAATTTTATACCATATACATAGCAACTTTAATAATGTGTAATTGTACTTCAGTCTATGAAAAAAAAGTTATTGTAAGTCAACCTAGAATTGACACAATTAGAAAAGATATACCTCAATCATTGGACGGAAGCTTGAACGCACAGTACCTTTTAAAAGATTCGGCGGAAAAGAAAGCCGGTTTTCAAACGATGGAGAATGGTTTTGATTCACTCAAGATAAGATTTTGGTTTGGGTATGTTTTCACTGATAAGGAACAAGTTATAGAAATTGAGTTTGTCAATAATAAATGGAATGGTACTCTATTTAATTTAAGTAATGCATATAATTCCAATTATGATTCGGTAATCACGCTAAAAAGAGAAGTAAGTAATATTATACCTAGATCTGGTTGGGCTAAATTTACTGAAGAACTCTTCAATCTGGATGTTTTGACTTTACCTAGTTGGGAGGCCATACCTAAATATACTTTAGACAGTGATGCATCATCAATAAATGTGCAGATAGCGACAAAGAATATGTATAGAATTTATTTTTATCCTTCACCTTCTAGTAACGAACAAATCTTGGAAGCAAAAAAAATAAATAAAATCATAAGATTACTTCAAGATGAACTGGGTTTTAAATTGATTAGGAATATTTAATAGCCCCTTTTCTCTCTCACTAGCGCAGATAGGCGGCCGAGCAAGTGTGTGATGGCGTATCTGTGCCAATAAAAAGCTTCTCAAATATAAAAGCACCCGCTCTTTTTGTATATTGGAGTTTATGAGCAAAAAGTATAAGTTCAGTGATAATTGCAAACTGTATTTTGTAAGTTTTTCGGTTACTAACTGGATAG
>Ga0193752_1000251_pt1 | contig 59180 bp, 37 predicted proteins | sample H1c1metaG_FD_144924 | JGI IMG/M metagenome (GOLD analysis project Ga0193752, IMG submission 144924) | Soil microbial communities from a riparian zone of the East river system, Colorado, United States - H1c1 | ecosystem: Environmental > Terrestrial > Soil > Riparian zone | place: USA: East River...
TTCCGAAACTGTGCATTGTTATTTGCCGAAGTTGTGCACTGCTGTTTGCCGAAATTGAGTATTGCTATTTTCCGAAACTGTGTACGCGTAGTTGCCGATTTCTGTGTATTGTTAATTGCCAATCACAGATAAGTCAAACTCTATATATAAAAAGAAAGTTTGGGGCGTAACCGGAGACAATCCAATTATAGTTAATCAGATTCCTGGAAAAGTTCTTTGACACCGTAAATCAGAGCAAACTGGTGGAAGTGTTATCAAGAACCATCAAGGATGGCAGAGTAATCTCGCTCATCCACAGATACCTACAAGCTGGGGTTGTTGTTGAGAACAAGTTTGAACAAACGGCTGTCGGTGTACCACAAGGTGGACCGTTAAGCCCACTGTTAAGCAACATTATGCTTAATGAACTGGACAAAGAACTCGAGCGACGTGGTCACCGCTTTGTTCGCTATGCAGATGATCTTCTGATCTTATGTAAAAGCAAACGGGCAGCAACGCGCACGATGGAAAACCTTGTGCCTTACATCAAACAGAGGCTGTTCCTCAAAGTGAACCGGGACAAGAGCACTGTGGCGTACATTAGACAGGTGAAGTTCCTTGGTTACTCCTTCTATATGCATAGAGGGTGCCGTCTTCGCATACATCTTAAGAGTGTGGAGAAGATGCGAACCAGAATCAGGGAACTCACTGCAAGAAGCAATGGTTGGGGAAATGCAAGAAGAAAGGAAGCGCTCAAACAGTTTATCACCGGATGGGTTAACTACTTTAAGCTGGCAGAGATGAGAACGCTGATGATTGAAATGGATGAATGGTATCGCAGAAGACTTAGAATGGTGTTTTGGAAACAATGGAAACGTGTGGGCACCAAACAAGCCAATCTCATCAAGCTAGGCATAGCCAAATCCAAAGCTTGGGAGTATGCAAACACCAGGAAAGGCTACTGGCATGTCGCCAATAGCTGGATCTTATCCACGTCGGTCACCAACGACCGGCTACGTGATGCGGGTTATTTACTCCTGACGGACTGCTACCTCAATGCGAGAAAATTAAATTAGGGAACCGCCGTATACCGAACGGTACGTACGGTGGTGTGAGAGGACAGATAGCTAACGAAAGTTAGCTATCTTCCTACCCGATTGACCTCTATTTTCGTCCCGTTAGGATTCGAACTTAGCCAAAATTCTATGGATTTTGTGAAGTGCCGCTTCATACTCAATTTCTTATGAATTGAAACCAATCAATAGCTGCTCAAGTCAGTGATAAAATAACGGGTCCCGGTGAGCGAGAATTTATAATCATTAATCATAGATGTTTAGGCATTAGTTACAAGGATCTTTGCCACACACTTTGCAGAAATGCAGTGAAGCTGAGATGCAATATGGATACTTGTTGGCATCAGAACACTTTAAAATGATACACACCGGATGAGAATTCCGCTTCATATTTGTTATTGGCTTTTTTGATGGTGATGCTTTTGCCTGAGTTATCCACCAATTTCATTAGTTCCCCGGGTAGAACAAATGTTGCAGAAGTATTTGCAGGTATTTCTAGCATAATTTCAAGATTTCCTCCGTCGCTAATCTTCCATTCAGAACGCACTATCCCGAATAAGCTATTATACGATGATTTGCAGTAAGTCAAATCTCCTACCGGGTTAGGCTTAATAATGAAGTGCTTAATTCCATCCTTAGACCCATCTTGCTGTATACCCGCGATACCTGAATACAACCATGCGATCACACTGCCAAACATTGGATGGCTATGAGAGCCACCGCCTGCCCATTCTTCCCATAAGTTACTGTTCTTATCATCCAACAAGTACCCAAATCCCGGCTTATCTTTTTGGTTCATGATTTTGTACGCAATGTCATCCCGGTCATTTTGGGAAAGCACTTTTAACAATAGCGGCGTTGCTAAGATGCCGGTATCAAAATGATAGCCAAGTTTAGCTAAATGATCCATCAGCGAGTTGAAGACAGCACCATATTTTTCTTTAGGAACCAGGCCAAAAGCCAATGCAAAAACGTCAGCACCCTGTCTTCCTTCCCAATACGTGTTTGTTGATGCATCGTACCAGGCCTTATTGAAATCAATTTTAATTTTTTGAGCAAGGGCTAAAAAACCGGATTCGTCATCTCCTTTCCCTAAAATACGGGCAATCTTTGTCATTAAATCTGTAACATGGTAGAAATACGCCGTGTTCACCAGGGGTTCCGGTAATTGAATTTTGGTCGGGATACACCAATCACCCAGGCACCAGCCACCAGGTTCTTCTTTGGTGATCAGGCCCTTTTCATTGGTCCGTGTTTTTAAGTATGCTACCCAGTGTTTCATGCCTTCATAGTGTCGTTTTAAGATCGTCGTATCGTTATAATAAGAAAAATATAACCAGGGCATAATTACATAAGCTGATCCCCATGCAGGACCACCGCCTCCGCCTCCAAATGGAGCAGTATGAGTAACAAACCCGGTCTTATGGTTCCTGGCATCATCAATATCAATTAGCCATTTATTATAAAACCGGGGCATATCAAAAGAAAACAGGGCACTTTCCATAGCTACTTGTCCGTCTCCGGTGTAACCGAGCCGCTCCCGGTGCGGGCAATCGCTGCTTAAACTACCGTGGAAATTGGCCAATTGGGTTGTCAGATACGCGGCATTTATTTTATTCAGGAATGGGTTTGAGCACTCAAAACTTCCGTTTAATGCTACGTCGGTATGAACGTCTTTCACTTGAATGCTTTCTGAATCAAGGATCACATCTTTTGAGTAAATTTCTATTTTTCTGAATGCATGCCAGGTGAATTTCGGCTCCCAGTTTTCGATGCCATCTCCCTTTAAAATATACTCATCATATTGCCCGTAATCCTCGCCTTCTTCACTAATGTATCTTATTTTGATTTCACTTCCAGCCTTGCCTTTTACATGCAAAGCTGCCCAACCTGCTACCGTCTCGTCCAAATGATATTGATAAACGGAATCTTTTATCCGGCCATCAAAGACTGGGGTTAAAATTCTTAACACCTTATCGAATGGCGCTGTTTGCGAATTCAAGCGCCCTGTAGGAGGTTTTGCAAGAAGTGAGTATGCCCAATTTGAATCGTTATAGCCTGGCTTGTTCCAGGCACCGAGCTCTGATCTTGCGTCGTACTTCTCGCCAGTAAAAATTCCATTTTTTAATAGTGCGCCATTATTTGTTTTCCACTTGTTATCTGACCCGATAAGCTCTGATGTCCCATCTGTATAACTAATCTCCATCTGGAAGATCAATTTCGGCACATCATACCACATCTTGCCCTCCACCGTTCTGTCTCGTTGGTTATACCACCCATTACCTAATATAATTCCTAAAGCATTATCTTTTGAAATAATACTGCTGGTAATGTCGAATGTGTTATAATACACACGCTGTGTCGATTGATCATCATAAGGATAAAGCAAATTTTTAAGCGGCCTTTTGTCATAATTTGAAACGGCCGGGGCCAGTACCTGGTCACCTATTTTTTTACCATTTAAAAAAAGTTCGTAAAAACCAAGTCCACTGATATAGGCTACCGCTTGCTTTATTTTCTTTTTCACGGTAAAATCTTTTCTGAAATAGGGTGCAGGATAGGTTATAGCCGAGTCAGGATTTGGATCAATAAAAGATCCGATCCATTTCGCTTTCCAATCGGCAGCATTTAATAAGCCCATTGACCATGAAGCCACGGAACTCCAGTCAGATCGAACGTTTTTCTCATCCCACACCACCACTTTCCAATAAACCTTTGTTCTGGAACTTAGCGGCTTACCCTGGTAAATCACTTGAGTAGAATTAGATGAATTGACTATATGACTGTCCCAATAGTCCCCAATATTTTTGCCTAATAAAGAAATACTGCTTGCTACTAATATGTGATATGCTTTTTGCCTTTTAGCTTTGTGTACTGACGTTAATTGCCAACTGATGGTTGGATGTTGGCTTTCTATAGCTATAGGATTGAGTAAGTACTCGCACTTTAAATTCGTTATTTTAAGATCTGGATCCTTGCTGTAACCAATAGTTATAAAAAAAAGTAGAAATATTACAATACTGCAACTAACTTTTATTTTGAATTTCATCGAGAAAAAATTAATGAAGAAGGTGCGATTTAATGCAGGTGAACAAGTTTAAAGCTACAGCTTACTAAAGTAATTTCAAGTTTTTGAGGCTTTCAGTTCCACTATCTTAGTCAAGTAAATCAGTTTGAAGAATCGAATATGCTTTTATCGGAAGAGTTCAGTTTCTCTTTTTGGCAGCTACGATGCACTTAAGTTCATTTTTGATTTTTACAGGCGTCCCTCTTTTCAAGTGCTTACCGACAGTACGGCATCTATCCTGGAGAAACACTATCAAATGGTTTCGAAGAGGATGGGGTTTGCCATCTTGCCTCCTGAAGCTGATTTGGCGGGCTTGGCATGGAGAAATAGCGCAATAGAAAAGAACTTCGAAAGGGCGCTTACGTTTTTACAACTGAATCAACGGCTTTATCCTGATAACCCGGGCGTCTATGATAGCTGGAGCCTGTATTATGAAGCAAAGGGAGACGATCAGAAAGCAAAGTCCTTTTATGATAAAGCAGAAGCGTTGAGAAAAAGGGCGGGAAGCAATTAAGACAAAACGGACCCCACAACAGGCTGTTTGCTCGGGGATTCTTCGCCTTTACCTTTGGTCGATACTATAAATCACGGGATATGCAGCCGGATCTTATAACTTAACAACGAGCCCGGTTCGTCTCCAAAAAGGGTAGTACCTTAAGTAGCGTCGCTTTCGAAGTAGAGGGATATGAAGATGTTCGTTACCTTAAAGGAGGAAATTCAGATCTGGAAAGAAACAGGATTAGCAACCACTTCGTAAATTTGAGCACAAAAGTACTGAAGTCACAATCTTTTTAGTTATGAAACGCCAAGACAACAACAATCATATTCAGGATATTGTGGCGAATATTCTTCAATGCCCCTGTTGCGGAGCGAGCGTGTCTAGGCATTCACCGAACTACGTTTGCAATCATTGCGGAAAACCGTTTTTGTACAATTCTACATTACAACTATTGAATTTCGAAATCTCTCTTTTTCTTGGTATTAAACTTGATGTAGGCTGTGATCATTTTTGCACGACTGCTTTTTCTTTTTAGATTTTATCTTGTGTTTGGGAAGCACACTCTCCTGTTCGAAAACGTACACTAATCCTGCTCTACAGATTTAAACTTGGCTTAAATAAACTTATTACAGTCTCTTTTACTTTGGCATAAATATTGAAATTGTCTACGGCTTACTATTACTATTTTGTATCAATGCTAAATTTATAAAATGAAGTCACACGCTTTCGTATCAGCCATATTTTTCGGTTTAGTTTTCTCATATTCCCATGCTCAAAATGAACATATCCTAAGTTCCGATTTTAAAGATCGAATGGATAGTATTCTTAAAGAAAAAAATGTACCGACAGTGGCTATCGGCTTAATAGAAAATAACGAAATAGTGATGACTGAGGTGATCGGTATAAGTAAACCCATTAACAATGCATCCTCCGACCTTCAGTTTAGCGTAGCCTCGTTAACTAAACCTGTCTCCATGATGCTTGCGTTGACACTTGCCAGTAACAAGACCTGGAACCTCGACGAACCTTTGGCGCACTATTGGATCGATCCGGATGTCAGGGGAGATACCTTGGCATATCAGTTGACGAGTAGACACGTGTTGAGCCATCAAGGAGGTTTTACCAATTGGCGGTCCATGAATCCGGATGGAAAGCTTGTTTTCGACACGGGCCCGGGCGTTGCATTTCGCTATTCCGGTGAAGGCTATGAATATTTAAGGCGCGCGATAGAAAACAAATTCGATCAGCATTTTGAATACCTCGTAGATTCATTGGTGTTTAAACCGTTGCACTTGAATCATAGTTTTATGAAGTGGCCGGATCAGCTGGATACCCTACACTATGCGGGTCGCTTCGATCTAAATGGTAAAAAGTACCCCATTGAAAAAGCTGCTTCTGCGAATGCAGCCGCCAGTTTAATAACAACAATTCGAGACTATACCAGGTTTGCCCTGGCATGCCTTAGGGGAGAGGGTATATCAACAGACTTAAATAAACAAATTCATACACCGCAGATTATGGTAACCCAGGTGAAGGATGTAGGAATAGGTCTTTCATGGGTTGTCCTGAAAAATTTGACTCGCAACGAGTACGCGTTAATGCATACAGGAAGTGATCCTGGCATCAAAACATTGATAGTACTGCTTCCAACATCTAAACGAGGTCTGGTAGTGTTCACAAATGGCGATAACGGTAATAAAGTTTATGAAGAAGTATTAAGAGAGATGCTGGACGTCGGGAACGAGATATTATTAAGAATGAAGAAGAATTCGTAAAAAATTAAGTCAGCGGTGAGAAAAGTCATAATTTCTTTTGGTCATGTAGAGTATTTGATTTGGTTGTCAGGCCTGGACCTCGCTTGTTTGTTTTTCCAGCATTACAAGATGGGATTTATATTTTCTTAATAATAACCCCCGCTCAAACAAGTTTTATAGTTTGCGCAGCAGCAAGTTTTATTGCCTTTAACAACCCGTATTTCAGTTTAAAGATACTGTCTGCAACTCAACGGCTACATTTGCCCGGAGATTCCCCTGAATTTTATTTCAAACAAAAGAAATATTGCGTTTGCGATTCAATCGTCTCAACTCTTGGTAGATAATTCTGCTGATTGAGTAATGTACTTCTTGGTACAGGTCTGGTCGTTTGTTTATTTTGGCTGCTACCTTTTTCTAGAATTCATCATCATCGTAAACCTCTAACCAGAACCACGTTTGGTTTTTGAAAAAGATTTCGTAATGCGCTCGGGGATTTTGTGGATATTCTGGTTCTAGGTTTTGTTTCAAAAGTTTGACCTTTACCCGATCAACAATCCGTCAGCGCAACATACTGTAATATGCTTTTTGCTGTGCATTTACGTGAACTAGTATATGCGTAAGTCCTGACGCATTAGTTTTGATCAGAGCCTGGGATGAAGCAAACGGAACGGTAATAATCTTACCTCCCATAAAGTTGAAGCTCTGATCAAACTCAGCAGTGATGAAGTCTTTTCTCACATCTATTCCCTAACCGTGCTGACGGCCGCTGATTCTATAATTTCCATTTTGCAGCTTGGTTAAATTAAAAGCACCGGGATCGATCGCGTGCCCAGCCATACCGGAATTCACGTAAGGAAGACAATAAGATCTACTTGCTAAGAGGTCACCATTTGTTAAGTCGAATTTTAATCCGACGAATTGTTGTGGGTCAGTTGAACTGCAGATTCCTGAAATGATGCGGCCGAATGCTACTACATGATTTGCATCTATATCCACACCGAATATGTCTGAACCAGCATTGTTTGTAAATGTCCTGCTCCATATGTCTACTCCGTTTTCGTCAATTAAGAAAAGGTGGGATTCATATGATCCTCCAATTTGCCAACATGAAGTGCTGATACAGATAATTCCATTGTCCCCTTCTTTTATATCCTGGACAAAAAAATTATCAAGTGAAGTATCTTGGGTTATACTATAGTTTTTCTCCCAAAGAAGGAACCCGTTTATATCCAGCTTAATAACTACTACATATCTTCGGGATGTTGCGTGCTCAGCACTTATACCAACTATTAGGAAGCCATTTTCTTTCGTTTCGACACATTTATATATGGTAAGTAAACTGTATGTTTTTAGCCGTAACGTTTTTTGCCAACCAATCTGCAGTGTTTCAGAAATACGAACTATCGATATTGCTGTGTCATAATTGTTCGGATCTATTATCCGGGCAATTATTACCTGCCCATCTGCTTTAGTATTTATTAGAGTAAGCGGAACAATGCTGGCATCAGCCGATTTGATAAAAAATCTTCGATTTTCCTCATGACAAATATCTTGACCTGTTGCTTGCAAGTGAATCAACTGCGAAACCATAATACATAACAAAACCCTACACGAAACTAAACGGGCAATGAAATTAAACTTAAACATTTAAGCTGTATCAATATTTTTACATCGCATTGGCTGATATCACCAAGGACTAATTGTTTTTATACACGGCCAAGGATGCCTATGGTTTTTCACTGAATTATTTTGCAGGAGACTACCAGGCAATTACTGGTTCCATCAAGTTCCCGGAACCTATGAAATACAGGAAAGTATTTGCAATAAAACCGGCTGTCCGATAAATTGTCTATTTTCACTACTGCCAGTTGTTTTGTATTGTGGTGACACGAACATCACTAAAAAGGCAGCTGTTTGCAGTTAACCATTTCCTATTCTTTTGTCGGACTAAAGTGATTGAATAATGATCTAAAGTTCGACTTATAACCAAAAAAACAATTAAGTTAATCTTTAGGCGCTCGCTATAATCAGTCGAACGCTTTAAACAAGGTCAATATTCTTTTCGATTAGCAAAGACACTTTATCAAACTATGCGCGCAGATCGTCGGGCGATTTTGGAAAAAAATAACCGCATAGATTCTCGTGACAGAAGAAAAATCGAAACGGGGTAGGGGCTCTGACAAAAGCACAACCCAGCCATTTAGCGCGGCGATAATGAGATGGAGATAGCCCCGCAGATAGCCCGCAGATGCCCGCGGATGCGGCAACGAACGATGTGTTGGGATAGCCCTGCTAGTTATAGAACAAGTAATGAAGTATTAAAGAAAAGGTTTCAATGGAAGTAACTTAGGTTTTACTGTCGCACTTATCAATTGAACCACATAAAATAGGCATCGTATTCTGTTCGGTTAGTTTATCACAACAACCACCGTGTTCATTCATATTTTTAAAATTGCTTTATGAGTAAGTTAGAACGAAGAGACTTTATTAAAAAGACAATGATGGGTGGCATGGGCGTTACATTATTGAATGGTAATGCGTTGGCGAATATTACTCCGCAAACTAACGAAACAGCACCTTCACCTAACAAGGGTAAATATGGGCCATCGAAGAAAATTATTGTTGGAGGGGCAGGACTGGCCGGACTTTGCTGTGCTTATGAATTGATGAAAAAGGGGCATGATGTAACAGTACTTGAAGCCTCCGGCAGACATGGCGGACACGTCTTTACAGTTCATGATGGTCTGTCTGATGGCCTGTACGGTGATTTCGGGCAGGAACACATTGTGAAGCCCGGTTATAAGCTTTATTTTGAATATGCTAAGGAACTAGGCCTGGAAGCAATCCCTTATCCACGACGCAAAGGCATACAAAGAAGAATTAGCGGGAAATTTTATACAGAAGAAATGTTGAAAGATCCCGCAGTACTTAAAAAGTTTGGCTTTAACGAACGGGAAGTAAAATACCTGTCTGACAATCCCTGGGGAGAACTGGAAACATTGTATACCGGTCCTTACCTTGAAAAATTTAAAGACGAATATCAGCCCTTTAATATTGGTTATGACGATTTAGACAAAACTCCGGCCTCAGATTTTTTTAAAAAAGAAGGAGCATCCAAAGCGGCACAGGAATTCCTCGGCGGGCAGGGCGAATCTACCTTATTTAAATTATGGTATGCAGCAATCCTGAGACTTCGCGGCGTACCGGTTTTCCCGACAGAAATATACAGGCTAAAAGGGGGCAATCAAATGTTGCCTAACGCCTTTGCGAAAAAGCTGGGAACCAGGGTATGGCTCAGCAGCCCCATCACTTCGATAAAAAATAGTGATACCGGAGTAACGGTTACTTATAAAAATCATAACGAAGAAAAACAGCTGTCAGCTGATTACTTTGTTAACTGTATTCCGCTTCCTGCTTTTCGCAATATTGCTATACAACCTGTGATGAGTGCTGAAAAGCAATATGTTTGCGATAACCTCACATACGATTCGTACTCCCGGTTTGTGTTCCAGGCAAGTTCAAAATTTTGGCTGGATGATGGCTTACCCAATATCAATCTGTTTCTGGAACATCCGGATTTGGGAGATGTGTGGCATTCTGCCGATGAAGTGGATACACATAGGGTAATCGTACTTGGAACAGGCCCTGGTGGTGTATCTCCACAAAGAGCCCTCGCCGCGTTCAGAGAAGTGTATCCGGGAAAAAAAGATACCATCGAACTGGCCATTGGCAGAGACTGGACGAAAGAAGCATTTTCTCCCACCTGCGAAAGGCAGCCATTTCCTATAGGGCAGTTAAAAAAATTCTGGCCACATGTTATGAAGCCGGAGGGACGTATTCATTTTGCGGGAGCTTATGCAGATAATCTTAACTGGGGTACGGAGGCGGCCACCAGGTCCGCAAACAGGGTCGCAAACGACATAGACAAGGCTTGACTATTTAATTGCCGATATGAGAATGATAAAGTGCAAATTATTTTTTACAATGGGTTGTATCGTCCTTAATTGTTGTTTAATATTATCATTTGTACCAGCTAACAGAAAGCTGGAAAATACTGCGCCGGAAGTAGTGATTGTTAAGCCATCAGATAGTGACCGGTTTCTTTGGAATACAATTATTCAATATAAAATTGCGATAAAAGATAAGGAAGACGGCGAATCTGAATATGATGAAATAGATCCGAAAGAGGTTTTACTGGAAGTGTGCTACCTGCCGGATGCTGCGAGTGCAAAAATCTACGCAGACAAAAAAAGAAACGCCAAAGAAGATAACGGATTAACGATGATAAGACGATCAGATTGCTTTTCCTGTCATGCATCTAAAAGTAAATTGATAGGGCCATCGTTTGAATTGATTGCAAAACGATACCTGATGAACGACAATTTGATTGAACGGCTTGCAAAAAATATTACTAACGGAAGTACCGGCACCTGGGGAAATACCGCGATGCCTGCACATAAAGCGATTGAGGTAAGCGACGCGAGACAAATGGTGAAGTGGATTCTCAATAACGGAGGTAACAGCAATTCTACGTTGTATCCGGGAATCGAGGGCGCATTCAAAGCAGCTGAAAAGCCTCTTGCCGGCTCCGGTAATATGATGATGGTTTTAACAGCAAGTTATACCGATCATGGAGATAAGGCGACCAGGCAAAATAATAAATATGGACAGTACTCTGTATCCTTAAAACCTGCCAACTGAATAGTTCTAAATAAAAAGGGAGATATTTAACTTATGGGAAAAGTAACTGATGTTGCGGCACAAACCGGGTCTCGCAAAGAATCGCTGCCAATTAACTCATCCATAAACAGGGTGGAATCTGTGGACGTTTACCGCGGCTTTGTAATGTTACTGATGATGGCCGAGGTATTGAATTTTTCCAGGGTGTCTCAGTCTTTGCCAGATAGCAGTTTCTGGCGTTTTTTATCGTTTCATCAAGGCCATGTAGAATGGACCTGGCTTTCATTGCATGACATGATTCAGCCTTCCTTTACCTTTTTAGTAGGAGTGGTATTGCCATATTCGATTGCCAGCAGAAAAAGCAAAGGCGCATCTTTTAAAAGCCTGATGCTCCATACTGTTAAACGTTCTATCATATTGATCTGCCTCGGGATCTTTTTACGCTCAATGGATTCCGACCAAACTTATTTTACGTTTGAAGATACGCTCAGTCAAATTGGTTTGGGCTATACATTTTTAGTGCTCTTAGGATTTTCTTCCCAACGCACACAAATCATAGCGCTCATTGTTATTTTAGTTGGCTACTGGCTGGCCTTTGCACTATATCCTTTACCTGATAGCTCTTTCGATTATGCCACTGCGGGCGTTGCGGCCAATTGGGAACACAACCTTCATGGCTTTGCGGCGCACTGGAATAAAAACACCAACCTGGCATGGGCATTTGATAAATGGTTCTTAAATCTCTTTCCGAGAGAATCCCCTTTCACCAATAACGGGGGAGGCTATTCTACGCTGAGCTTTATACCAACCCTTGGTACCATGATCCTTGGCTTGTTTGCGGGCAATATATTGACCTCAGCCAAAGTCAAAAAAGAAAAAGTAAGACTTTTTATCATTACCGGTTTGTGTCTTGTTGTTGCAGGCGTACTGTTGCATATAACGGGTATCAATCCCATAGTGAAACGTATCTGGACGCCAGCCTGGACAATTTTTAGCGGCGGGATCTGTTTCCTGTTCCTTGCATTTTTTTATGGATTGGTTGATGTAGCCGGGAAAAAGAAATGGTCTTACTTTTTGATGGTGATCGGCGCCAATTCCATTGCAGCCTATGTATTTGCCGATGGAGGATTAAGATCATTACTTCATAGGTCGCTTTATATTCACCTGGGGCAAAATTTTGATAAACTGTTCGGAGCACCCTACGCTCCGTTGGTTAGTGGTGCATTTACTTTATTGCTGCTGTGGCTGATCTTAAACTGGATGTTTAAGAAAAAAATATTTATACGAATTTAGGATTCTTTTGATACAGAGACATTTACCATTCATTAAAAACGTTCAGCAACTCTTTTGTTTAATATAAATAATCTTGTCATGAAAATTAATCGGAGCATAATACTTTTAGTTTTGTATACTGTATGTTCGTTATTTCAAAATTGTAACACAACTCCTAAAAAAGATACTACCAGTGAAACTATTGCCTCACCAAAGTCGGATTTTTATACAGCAGCAGACTTTGACAAAGTAGAAAAATACGATACACATGTTCATATCAATGTGCTTGATTCAACATTTGTTAACCAGGCAAAAAAAGATAACTTCCGGCTGCTAACCGTGAATGTAAATTCCGGTATGGCGGTTGAGGAGCAGCAGGCGGTGGCTCTGAAGCTTGTAAAGGAATTCCCTGACAGGTTACACTTTGCAACCACATTCAATTTAAACAACTGGGGCTCCGAAAAATGGCTTCCTCAAACAATAGCTTATCTAAAAGAGTCTTTTGACCACGGAGCGATCGCTGTGAAAATCTGGAAAAATATCGGGATGGAATTGAAAGACGAAAATGGCAAATGGGTGATGATTGATGATTCAAGGTTCGACTCGGTATTGAATTTTATTGAAAGAAAAAATATTACGGTACTCGGTCATTTGGGTGAACCACGCAACGCCTGGCTGGCGACAGACAGCATGACGATCAAAGGCGACAAACAATATTTTACGGAGCATCCACAATACCACCAGTTCCTGCACAAAGAAAATCCCTCCTATGAGGATCAGATTAATGCACGGGACAATATGCTTAAAAAACATCCGAACCTTAGGTTTGTTGGTGCTCATTTAGGAAGCCTCGAATGGAATGTCGATGAGCTTGCCAAACGCCTTGATCAGTTCCCCAACATGGCAGTTGATATGGCTGCAAGAATTCCTCACCTGCAGGTTCAGTCTGTTAAAAACTGGCAGAAGGTACACGACTTTATGATCAAATATCAGGACAGGTTCGTCTATGCTACTGATCATGGTGTATATCCAAAATCAAATTTTGAGGCAGTCAATAAAGAAGCGCATGATGTTAGAATAAGTGACTGGAAATTCTTTGTAACCGATGAAGAAATGACAGTGCCTGATTTTACTGAGAAATTTAAAGGTTTAAAGCTGCCAAAAGAAGTTGTTGATAAGATATATCGTACCAATGCAGAAAAATGGTTCCCGGGCATTAGTACTTTCAAGAAAAAAACTTCAGCATAGTAAAAATTCAGTGAAACAGAAATTTCAGTATAATAACTATTTCAGTGTAACAGAAATTTCAGCATAATAACAATTTTATCATATATAAGTCTTACAAACAATGAAAAATAATCGAAGGCTTTTTTTAAAGATGGCTGGCCTTTCAGGTTTTAGCGTAGCAGGCGGCGGAATATTCAGGGGATTTGGCTCAGTGCCGCAGGGCAATGATCTATTGACATCCGGGAATACAGGTCTTGGAAAACAATTGTTTAACATGAGCGGCTATGCTGCACCGAAATTAGATACTGTTCGGATAGGTTTTATCGGCCTTGGTCAGCGTGGCCCTGAGCACTTGAGCAATACTTCAAAATTAGAAGGTGTTGAAATCAAAGCACTATGTGATATCAGGAATGAAAGTGTGCTGTCTGCAAAAAAAGTACTGGCCGGCACTGCTCATAATCCTGCTATCTATTCAGGCAGTAAAGATGCCTGGAAAAAGGTATGTGATGATAAAAATATTGATTTAGTGTTCATTGCCACACCCTGGGATCTGCATACACCTATGGCCGTATATGCAATGGAGCATGGTAAACATGTATGTATAGAGGTTCCGGCGGCGGTTACGGTGGAAGAATGCTGGAAGCTGGTGGAGACATCAGAGCGTACACGGAAGCACTGTATGATGCTGGAAAACTGCTGCTATGATTTTTTTGAACTGCTTACATTAAACATGGCAAGACAGGGATACTTCGGCGAAATTGTACATGGTGAAGGCGCTTATATTCATAACCTGCTGGGGCTAAATTTTAAGAAGTCAGGTTACTATGATATGTGGCGTTTAAAAGAAAATATGACGCGGAATGGAAATCTGTATCCTACACATGGTTTGGGTCCAATATGCCAGCTAATGGATATTAACAGGGGCGATAAAATGGATTACCTGGTGTCTTTGTCGGGCAAAGATTTTTCGATGGAAAAGAAGGCCGGAGAGCTTGCAGCAAAAGATATTTTTTTCAAGCCATTCACAAACCATAAGTATCGGGGCAATATGAATACAACCGTTATCCATACAAATAAAGGCCGCACGATAATGATACAGCATGATGTTAGTTCTCCCAACATTTATTCAAGAATTCACAAGGTCAGCGGCACAAAAGGTTCTGCATTAAAATACCCGGATCCAGCCAGAATCTCTACTCCCGATGGAGAAAATTGGGTATCGGAAGAACAAATGAAAGTACTTGAAAAGCAATATGAGCCCGCCATTGTAAAAAAGATTGGCGAACTCGCAAAAGAAGTTGGCGGCCACGGGGGCATGGATTTTTTAATGGATTGGCGCACGATAGATTGTCTCCGCAATGGATTGCCGCTGGACCAGGATGTGTATGACGCTGCTCTCTGGAGTGCCGTCGCACCCTTAAGTGAAAAGTCTGTAGCAAGTCGTGCCACTTCAGTTGATGTACCTGATTTTACGAATGGTTCATGGAAAACGAATAAGCCAATTGATATAACGCTGGAGAAGGGAGGAACGACAAAAGCGAAAGCATGACCTGTTCAGCCGCTGGTTATCGCGGATCATGCGAAGTACATCAGCTGACGGAAAGGTAATAAAAGGACCTGTAAAAATATCGATTCAGGTTCCATTGGACCGGTTGCCCTATTTTCAAAAAGTTGAATAAACGGATTACTTTAGTTTTGCTATTACTAAATTGCCGGTCGCTTTGCCCATGGCCTTACCTGTATTCAATGAATTTAAAAAATGTATTCCGCCATACAGCCTGCTTATGCTTGCCTGGTCGGATGCTTCATAAAAGGAATTGAATTTTCTGATGGGTCTTCCATAAGGCACTTCTGTTGAATCAAGAAAAGAATAATTATCGCCCACTATTTTTGTTAGCACCTCAGCGGCACTTGCAGATGCAGTGCTGTGTCCACCTGGGTACTCTGGAAATGGCGGAGTTTGAATCAATGGCTGCCAGTCTTTATCAATATGTTTGTTAATAAAAGTTTCAGGCCTTACATAGTTGTATTGGTATTTGGCTTCCCAGCAGGAAATGAAAGCATCAAATAATGCAATGGCCGTCTTTGAAATTAGCGAAGCTGTTTTTATCGCGTTATAATTTTCTTTCTCAGCAACCGCGCCGGCAATATGCACCCAATGGCCCGGTGGTGAATTTTTTTGGAGAAAGTATGTAATGTGGCCATCCGTAACAGAGGTGTTTGGGTTATCGTCCCAATACCACGCAGTAGCTGAATCACCGGCATTTGGTTTTACAATCGCAATATATACGCCGTAAGCTTCTTTATAAAACGCAGAGCCTTTCGCAGTATCATAAGGAATGGGTGCATCCGGCCTGAATTGTGAAGCGGAATCCATTACCAATGGCCTTACTCTGCTCCAGTTATTTTCAACTGCATCCATATAATCGGGTTGCGTAGGGATCCATCTTCCCGGCTGCTGGCTTACAATATAGCCTCCGTAAGATGTTCGTTGAAGATAACCATCCTTACTTGCCCAGGCAAGTATATGCTGGCCTACAGCACGGCCGTAAGAAACTGAACTATCTAATAGTTCTTTGCTGATACCAATGCTGTCTAACTGTTGCAGGTATTCCTTTTCCCGTTCTTTCAATGCATTACCGTTAAACACAAGCTTCTGCCCAACGGTCATAAATGCAATAATGCTTGACACCGGGTAACAATATTCTTTATTCTTATCAGGGTTCGGCAAGGCCTTCAAGCCGTTTAATTTTCCTGCATAAGATTTATAACCCGGGTTCGCAGGAAGTAAAGCTTCATATGCCGCAATATTGGTGTAAGCATAAATGCGGCTGCATACCGGCGGAGAGAAAATGTCCGTCATTATAACATAAGTAAGTTTTCTATTCCATTCAGGGAGTTGATTTTTACAAAATTGTTCAATGCCTGCATTGTTTGATTTTTGTTTGCAGGAAGAAACAAAAATTATTATCATTAGTAAACCTGCAATCTTTTTCATTTCTCTGTTTATTTTGGGTTTGTAGCTACTTGTTTCTTATTTCCCCTGTTATCATAAAAAACAACAGACGATACCAATGAGCTGTTGTAACTGAATACCCGCGATGAATTCGATAAATATGTATTGCCCCAGTAAAACTCCTGCCTGTATGTCTTTCCATCCTTTTTCTGAACAATGACGTATTGATCATCTTTACCTGGTGCGACAAAAGACACGCTGTTGGCTGCAAACGCATAAGTTTTCAAATCACCATTGTTATTTGCTGATAGAATGACGGCACTATTGGCTGATATTGGTAATGCAGCAATTCCTTTGCTGTCACCATCTGCTTTAAACCCGCTTGTGCCTGAGCCAATGGGTTTAAAGTTTCCTTTACCGTTGCCTGTAAGCAATATCCCCGACATTGCATCGTAAGCACCTGTTGACACTTCGGTGGAATAAGAGTTGCCCGTTATCAATACATCTGTATGCCCATCATTATTATAGTCTCCTGTCAGCATACCAAATATTGGAGCAAACTGGCATTCAAGCGGCAAGGCCTTTCTTTCAAATTTCCCGTTTCCTTTGTTTTCTAAATAACTGCTTTCAAAACATTCGCTTTTGACAATCAATGCATCGCTTAGTTCCTCCGTGGTGAATGACTCTTCAATAGTAACGGATGCGAAATCTTTGTACGATTGGAATCGCCCCCTCATAGCCGCGACTTGCTTTATCATTTCATCCCGGGTGTGATAGATATAATTTTTGCCATCCACATAGTAACACATAACCGGGTCAAGCCTTCCGTTTTTATCGAAATCTTTTGCATAAATACAAAGTGGTTCGTTTGTACTTGCTCTATGCCGCGTATTTAATCCCAGATTTCCGATTATATAATCTATATCGCCGTCTTCATCAAAATCAGCGGCAGCAATACTGTTCCACCAGCCCTGTGAATGGTCAATTCTGGTTGACGAGTTGACTGCCAGTTTTCCCTTTTCATTTTTTATAAATGTAATGGGCATGAATTCTCCCACCAGCATTAAGTCAACCCAGCCATCGTTATCATAATCTGACCAAAGTGCAGAAGTAACCATTCCTATTTTCCCCTGCCCGGGTAATTCGGTTGCAGATGCATCCGAAAATTTGCCCGCATCATTTTTTAATAAATAGCTTTTCGCTGCCAGCGGATAACTACCTGGAACCACCCTTCCACCGATAAATAAATCCAGATCTCCATCTTTATCATAATCACAGGCCACTACACAAGAACCACTTGCTTTTGATTCTGGCAATGCATCCGGCTTATAGGCAAAATTCCCTTTGCCATCATTAAAATACAACCGGTCCTGTTGCATAACAGTACCCTCTGTGTTTTCTGAGCCACCACTTACCACATACAAATCAACGTCGTTATCATTATCTGCATCAAACAATAACACGCCCATGTCTTCATACAAAGTATCTTTCTTCAATTTCCTTTCAGAAAAATTCCCACTATTGTTTTGAATAAAGAAGCTTCCGTAATTTCCTGAAGCAGCGCCTATATAGAAATCTTCTTTGCCATCACCGTTTATATCACCTGTTGCGATCCCGGGGCCGTTCCTCGAATGCATGTGCGGCAACAGCGGCTGGATTTTAAAATCGACAAATTCATTTTCGGTATGGTGATAATTTAATCGGTTCTTCCCGGCAATATTTGTGAATAGGGGAGAAGAATTATTTTTTTTAATAGTATCGTCCATCCTGGTTGTAGCTGTATATGCAATATTTACAACCTGGTTTGCTTTTACATTAATTTCTTTCTGCTGTGCCCTGTCAGGCCAGATAATTTTTATGCTGTCTGCGACCGTATTTTTTCCGATACCAAAATGCAATACGGGCTCCATGGATGATTCATATCCACGATAAGGATTTAATTCCTGCATTTGCATCTGTCCTTTTGTAAATACGTATACCTTCGAACCAATTGCATCTGTATTCGGTTGCCTGCCCTTTAATTTTATGGAGAGATAGTTATTCTTCAATAACTCATTTGCATTATTTTTAAAAACTTTGGCTTTGCTGTTAAACACATTGATGATCAATTCAACGTCTCCATCGTTATCCAAATCGGCATAACAGGCGCCATTGGAAAAACCCGGTTCATTAAATCCCCAATCGGTGGAGCGTTTGGTGAATGTGAGGTCATTGTTATTTTCAAATAAATAATCCTGCAAAGGGACATTTGGCAATGCTTTTACAGCCTTCAATTTTTCTGCTCTCTTTGCAGATTGACTACCCATGGGGTTATTTAGCTTTGCCTGGTAATGAATATAATCCTGGTCGCCGAGGTCACGGTAAAATCCATTTGTAACCATTAGATCTTTGTCGCCATCATTATCATAATCTGCAAATAAAGTTGCCCAACTCCAATCGGTACTGCTAACGTGTGAAAGAAAAGCAATGTCGCTGAATGTCCCGTCTCCGTTATTTAATTGCAAGGCATTACGGGTGTATTGTGGTTCGTATCCTTTTTGCAGCAACAACTGAAATTTATCATAACCGGCGGCCGGAATAATCATTTTCTTCCTGTAATTATCTTCGGGCAACATGTCAAGTGTATAAATATCAGGGAGGCCGTCATTATTAAAATCAGCCACATCGTTACCCATTGAAGCAAAGCTGGTATGCTTTAAACATTCGTGTATTTTATCGCTGAATGTTCCGTTGCCATTGTTGATGTACAAAATATCACTCGTCAAAAAATCATTGGACACATATATATCGGGCCATCCATCGTTGTTTACATCGCTGATGGCAGCGCCCAGACTATATCCTTCCTGTAAGATGCCTGCTTCTTTGGATACATCTGTAAATGTTTGATTGCCATTGTTGCGATACAAAATATCTGTGCCCGGAGATTCGCCGTTCTGTTGAATTTCAGTGACGGTGTTTACATTACTTACCCTGTCATCGGCAGGATTGGTAATTAGAAATAAATCGAGGTCGCCATCTTTATCATAATCAAAGAAAGAGGCATTCATCGTTAACCTTGTATCGGCAATTCCAAATTTTGCCGCCTCTTCGGTAAAAGTTCCGTTTTTGTTATTGATGTAGAGCAAATTTGCGGTGTTGCCAAACTTGGGACTGCCAGCTACATTGACATAAATATCCAGCCAGCCATCCTGGTTGATGTCCACCATTGAAACCCCCGTACACCATCGGTTTGTTATTAAAGCAGCTTTTTCTGTTACATCTTCAAATTCAAAATTGCCCTTATTCAAGTACAATCTGCCGGAATTTTTATTGCCACTGAAATATAAATCTACCAAACCATCATTGTTTACATCACCTGCTGCAACACCAGCACCGGTATAAATATTCATGTAGTCAAGTACATTGTACTTTTCGTTCTCTTCCACTTTGTTGACAAAATCTATTCCGGTTTGTGAAGAAGGCAATGATTCGAACAACGTTTTTTTGTGCGAACAGGAAACGGACCCTGTGACAATCAGGAACAGTAATACTTTGTAACGGATACACATCATAATTTCACTTCCCGTTTATTTCCTTTGTTATCGTAAATCATTACCGACTTTGTTCCTACTGCAACATTCAGCCTTCTGCTGCTCTGTGATAAATAAGAATTTCCAAAGTGAAATTCCTCTTTATACGTTTTATCATTTTTATTGGTGATGACAGCATACACATCTGCATCATTTAGTGGAATTTGCCTCGTTTGCCCGTTAACACGATAGCTTTTTAGAGATCCTGAGTTACTGCTTACAAGCAACAACCTGCTTCCATCAGCAGACTGAATACAGCTGATAGCTTTGTTATCAGTGGCGGTGTTGAATTCAGTCCTGTCTGCAACAAAACTGCCTTTGCCGTTCCCTTTCAATATCAGCATACCTTGCGCATCATTACGGCCCGCCTGCACTTCAGGGGAGTAAGAGTTTCCTACACAGACCACATCAAGGTTGCCATCATTATCAATGTCAGTACAAAGCATTCCATAGATTGGCGACAATTGTGCTTCTATAGGCAATGCATGTATTTCGAATTTTCCCGCTCCTTTGTTTTCGATATATGTACTGGAAAATGTCTGGCACTTCAATACCAAGGCATCTGCAATCTCATCTTTTAAAAAAGCATTTTTGAAACTTACTTCTGCCCAGGTTGTATAATCGGTAAACCTTCCTTTCATTGCCGTCATTTGTAAATTGATATCGTCCCTTGCATGAACGATGTATTCAGTTCCATCACTGTAATGGCAAAGAATGGGGTCAATTCTTCCGTTTTTGTCATAATCTTTTGCATATACATTAACCGGTTCTGCAACACTTGCTTTAAGCCAGTTATTCAAACCTAAGTTTCCGGCAATAAAATCCATATCACCATCATTATCAAAATCGCCCGCAACCAAACTGTTCCACCAGCCATGTGAGTTGTTTATGGTAAGAGTGGAGTTCTTTATAAGTTTGCCTTTTTCATTTTTGATGAAACTGATCGGCATAAATTCTCCTGCGACAACCAAATCAATCCAGCCATCATTATCAAAATCTGTCCACAATGCCGCAGTCACCATTCCCATGTTTCCCTGTTGTGGTAACTCAGCTGCACTTACATCTGTAAACTTTGCAGTACTATTTGAAACATCATTTCTCAATAAAAAGCTTTTTGGCGAAATTGGATATTCACCGGGGCTTACCCGGCCGCAAATAAATATATCAAGGTCGCCATCTTTATCATAATCAGCAGCAGTAACACTTGCACCACTGTTATTCATAGCAGGGAGTACATTCACAGACAAGGAAAAATTTCCTTTTCCATCATTTAAATAAAGTCTGTCCTGGTAAATTGCGTTACCCTTTTTCTCAGCTGTAGTGCCCCCGCTAACTACATACAAATCCAAATCGCCATCTTTATCTGCATCAAAAAATATAGCGCCCATATCATCCGCATGATTGTCGTGAGGAAGAGATCGCTGTAAAAATTTTCCACTCTTTAGCTGAATGAAAACAGCACCATCCAAACCTGCTGCTGCACCTATGAAGAGATCATCCAAACCATCCCCGTTAATATCGCCTGCTGCAAGCCCAGGCCCATCATGTGAGCACGTGTGCTGCAGAATTGGCTGTGCCTTAAAATCAATGTAATCGTCTTCCTTGTGCACGTAATTTAATCCCAAAGAAGAATCAACCTCTGACAGCAGTGATGGTTTTGTAACACCACCAACTTGTGCTTCAGCCGATATTGCATTTTTATAATCGAGCACCAGCTTTTGGTTTGGCGATGGCTTAGTTACAAGTTCTGTTTTACCATCAGGCCATAAAACCTTGATGCTGTCAATGGCCATATCTGTTAATCCAAAATGAACCATTGCCGGTACGCTTGACAAATATCCTCTTACCGGTGCACAATAACCATACTGCATTATTCCATTCTGCCATAACCATACTTTAGTTTCCAGTCCGTCACGGTTACCTTTCGGCCCTTTGAATTTTATTTCCATCCAATTTGCTGATGGATTCAGTTTATTGGTTTGATTTTCGTATACAGCCGCTGGCTCATCAATATTATTTATGATAAGGTCAAGGTCGCCATCATTGTCGAGATCGCCGTAGGCAGCGCCGTTGGAATAAGACGGTTTGTCCAAACCCCAATTTTTTGAAACATCAGAAAAAGAAAGGTCATGATTATTCTTAAAAATATAATTGTGTACATGGACGCCGGGATAACTTTGCAGCATCTTTAATCTTTCTTTCCGGTTGGCCTCGGGAGTGCCCATAAACAAAGCCCGTTTACCATACATGATAAAATCAAGATTGGTTATATCAGATTTATAACCGTTTGCAACAAAAAGATCTTTCCAGCCATCATTATCAAAATCAGCGAACAAAGGGGCCCAGCTCCATTCAGTAGCATTGATACCCGATACCTGTGCAATTTCGCTAAAGGATCCGTCGCCATTATTCAACTGCAACGTATTCCGGACATATTGCGGTGTATAACCAAGATTCACTGAATTATTAAATTCGTCGTAGCGGTTACCCGCAGCCGTAAGTTTCCATCTTTTGTTGTCCGGGGGAAGCATATCGACCGTTACAATATCGTCATTGCCATCATTATTAAAATCTGCCACATCATTCCCCATTGCATTGTAAGTTTGATGCCGAAAATATTGTTGGGCTTTATTAGTGAATGTGCCGTCATGATTATTTATCCAAACCAAATCGTTGGTAAGAAAATCGTTCGACACGTATACATCAGGCCAGTTATCTTTATTTATGTCGCAAACGGCCAACCCTAATCCAAAGCCCTCTATTGTAATACCAGCTCCTTCCGAGACATCCGTAAATTGCAAATTACCATCATTACGGAAAAGTTTGTCAGTGGTTGACGATGTTTCGATTTTAGACTTCATTTCCCGGGCATTATTTCGATTGTACCTTACAAAGGAATTACGCAGAAGATACATATCTAAGTCTCCATCTTTATCATAATCGAAAAAGGCAGCTTGCACATCGTAGCCATCATCATCAAGTGCCATTTTTGCTGCGGATTCTGTAAATGTGTTGTTGCCATTGTTGATGAAGAAGTAGTTATGCCTTTGTGAAGCCGGAGTGTTTTTATTTCCTGATTTACAAATATAAAAATCCTGGTAACCATCCTGGTTAATATCTACTACAGCTATACCATAACACCAGCCTTCCGTTTTTATTCCGCTTTTTTCAGTAATATCTTCAAACTTTAAATTGCCTTTGTTGAGATAAAGCCTTGCGGGTACCATATTGCCGGTAAATAAAATATCCTGCAGCCCGTCATTATTAACATCATATAACGCAACACCGGCACCATTGAACATGTATTCAAAATCCAACACAGTAAGGGAATCGGAGTAGGCAAGTTTATTATTAAAGTCCACGCCACTTTCAGATGGATTTACTTCCCGGAAAACTGTATTGTGTTTTTTACAGGCTGAAACAGAAAAAAGTATTATAATCAAACCCACTATCTTAATTCTTAAACACATAAGCATTTTTGATTTGCCAATGGCATCAACCATGTGTACCCTTTGACATTAATACTATATTGTCATCCTAAAAAAGAATGACCTGTTGAGCAAACTAAAAGCAACAGGCAGATCGATAACTGGCTGTTGCTTGCTATTGAAAATGAACTATAAGTGTAGTGGCGGGTATTCGCGCTGTTACGGATTTTGTATCAGGCCGCCGTGGTTCCTGTCAATTTCATCCTGGGGGAATGGGAATGGTTTAGCACCTCCGATATTCCAGCGGATCATATCAAAATACCTGGCTGGCTCAAAACAAAGTTCTTTTTGTTTTTCTTTTTGCAGCTGGGCCAGAGTAACTCCTGCCAAGGCAGTCAAACCAGCCCTTTGCCTTGTTGCGTTTACACAAGCATTGGCAGTTTGATAAATACTTCCGCCTTTAGGTGTACCGCCACTTAACAGGGCCTCAGCATGCAATAGCAACAATTCCGAATACCTGAAAAAGCGTTCATTATTAAAGCTAACACCTTGTCTATAATAGGCAGGGTCAGCATTTTTGCTGCCTAGATATTTTTTTATGGCAAGTCCTGTAGGAGAAAGCGATGTAGTACCAGTGAGCGCCGTTGTAAACACGCCTGATATCATTGTATTTGATCCTGTTGCATAGACGGTATAATTTTCACCCTCCTTATGGTACAAGGATACATCGAGTCTTTTGTCGCCCGGTTCTTCATCAAACAAGGCTTTTAATTTCCTGGTGGGTACAAACCAGCGATTCGCCCCGGCATCTGTAAGTGCAACAAAGAACGATTGGCGAGATGTGCCCTGGGTAGATTTAAAGTCTTCATTCCCGTTATCGTCCAGTATCCAACTGTTATCGTCGGAGTAAGGTCCGCCAAACTGTACTTCAAATATAGATTCATTGCTGTTTTCGTTTGTTACAGCAAAGTTATCGTCATAGTCGGGTAACAACTGATAACCGGCATTTTTTTCAACATCTTCAAAAGCCACTATGGCATCATTCCATTTTGCCATCCAAACATTCACTTTTCCTTCATAAGCCCGTGCTGTCCATTTGGTAGCCCGGCCTGTATTAGCGGCATCCCATGATGCTGGTAAATCTAACGCCGCTGCCTTGAAATCATCCAGACTAGCCTGCAAAAGTGCTGTTGGGTCGCTATTTTTAAAAGTTTGCTGAAGCTTTTTAGCTGTTTCCGTTACCAACGGGGCTGTTTTCCACATTTGAGCCGCCAAAAAATGAAAGAAACCTCTTATAAATTTTGCCTCTGCAACAACTGCCTTTTTCTCGTCGTCCGTAAGATTGTTTCTGCCATTATCAACCTGCTCCAACAAAATATTGGCCCTGTTTATTCCTTCGTAGGTTTCGGCATATACCGTGTAAATAAACCGGTTATTTGGTCTTGAGTTTAGCGCGTCTACGTCTATTACCTCAGCGTCCGTATTATTCTGAGAAGTATTAAATTCAGCATCGTCACTTGCTATCATGCTTGTTACCCAAAAAGAGCCGGCCCCGTTATGTCCACCAAAACTGGTTGCACTGTTAACTTGCCATAGATCCTGCATGGAGGAGTAGGCCGCATAGATACCTCCCTCGAAATCCCCTTTTTTAGTGAAGAAAGTGGAGGTGGTTGTTTTATCCAATGGTGTTAAATCGAGTTTATTGCAGGACTCAATAATCGCTGCGGTTCCTATAGCAATAGAAATCACCAGTAGGAACCTTTTATAAAATGACTTTTTCATTATAGTGTTTTTGGTCATGTAGTTAATTCGTACACCTTAAAAGTTAATTTGCCATCCTAACTGTACCATTCTTGGTTGCGGGGAACTACCGTTATCATACCCATTCAAAAACTGGTTTTCTCCACCGGCAAAACTTTGTTGCCTGGTAACTTCCGGATCATACCCTTTATAGTTGGTTATTGTAAAAAGGTTTGATACACCCACATAAAACCGGGCGTAAGAAATAACTCCATTAGTTACACTGCTGATTGATTTTATGTTGTAACCTAATTGCAGGTTTTTTACCCGGAGAAAGGCCGCATTTTCTAAAAACCGATCATTAAATCCAGTGTTGGTATTATATCCGCTATTGGCACGGGGAATGGAATTGCTCTTATTAGTGGGCGTCCACCGCTCTAACACAGCAACACTTTGATTGCTTGACCCGGTCATACTTTCGAGACCTGCACGGGGACCGTCATAAACCGTATAGTCACCCACCCCCTGGAACACAATCGACAAATCAAACAACCGATAATCAGCACCTAAAGTGACTCCATAAAAGAATTTAGGAATAGGGCTGCCTAAATAAGTTCTATCCGCATCGGTCAGTTTTTTATCTCCATCAGTATCTACAAATCTTATATCTCCGGCTTCTGCGCCAACGTATCCTTCAGTAGTGGGTACTTCAGCATCAGTCTGGTAAATGCCTTCGGTTTTATACCCGAAAAAATAACCTAGTGGCCTGCCCACTGAGATTCGTTTATCGTTGAGCTGAATATAATCAATGCCTTCAGGGAGCTTTGTAAATTCATTTTTTACGAGGGTGAAATTAGCACCGATATTGTAGCCAAAGTCGCCGACTTTGTCCCTATAATTTGCAGTAAACTCAAACCCCTTGTTGGTTAAAGTGCCTGAGTTTAAATCAGCAAACTGGTAAAACCCGGTGGTCAACGCTACTGGAATGCTTATCAACAAATCCTTTGTTGTCCTGCTGAAAAAATCAATAGAGCCACTTAGCTTGTAATTAAGCATGGAAAAGTCAACGCCGATATTTGCCTGGATGGCTGTTTCCCATTTTAAGTCCGGGTTAGCAAACAATACAGGTGCATAACCGGTGACGATGGCCTGGTTTCCTCTGCCGACTACGTACTTAACATAGCTGCTGAGCGCAGGTAGATAGGAGAAATTAGTGCCTGTAAACTGGTTGCCAGACTGACCCCACCCAGCCCTGACTTTTAAATCGTTGAAGAGCTTTGAATCTTTCATAAATTTCTCCTGGCTAAGTCTCCATCCAAGGGAAAAGGATGGGAAATAGCCTGTGTTGTTTTCTTTAGCAAACCGGGATGACTTATCCTGCCTTATTGTAGCTGTTAGCAAGTATCGGTCGTCATATGAATAAAACAAGCGGGCCAGTTTACCCTGGATATTCCAATGATCGGCAGTTTCTGAAGATCCAAAAGCGTCTGCTCCACCTGCTAAGCCTAGAGAAGGGTTAAACAAGCCGTTGGCTTGTACCCTTAACCTACGGTGCAGATAACTGGTTTGCTCGTACCCGATTAAAGCAGTGAGTCTGTTTTTGCCGAAAGTTTTGTCGTAGTTAAGCGTATGCGTCAAAGTTAACGTTGATTCTTTTGGCTGCTCATTTACTACCAGCGAGGTTCTTGGGGCGCCATTGTCGGCAAAATCAATCGCATTCTGATAAAATATACCTGTTGCTTCGTTGTAGTCAAGACCTATGCTGGCTCTATACTTCAGACCTTTTATAGGTTCGACTTCTCCATACAGGTTTCCTAATATTTTATTATGTTGCAATTTGGTATAACCGGCCTCGGGATCGTTTTGCCAAAGTAGGTTTTGAGCAGCCGCGCCGCCCGTATTAGCAGTACTTGATGGGTTATATTCTCCTGTTGCCGTATAGGGCTGAAAAAAAGGAGCATTTGTAGTCGCAATAGATCCGGAATTTAAGGTTTCCTCTGACTGCACCTGCCTTTCAGTTCTACTTAATAAAAGAGACTCTCCGAATTTCAGGTATTTTCCAATTTTTACATCTGTAGTGGCTTTAGCAGAATACCTGGTGAAGTCCTGTGCTATCTGGATGCCCTCCTGTTTAAAATACCCTCCCCCAAAACTATAAGTGGCATTTTGATTTCCACCGGATATAGACAGGTTATGAGTGGTTGCAAGGCCGGTTTTATACACCAAATCCTGCCAATCAACGGTAGGGTTTCCCGCAAAAGCTGAATAATCATTACCCATTCCTTCTGCTTGAAATTTGATATACTGTTCAGTATCCAGCACGTCGAACAATTTGTTCTTCGGCACAGCCTGCATACCAACGTATCCATCATAAGTAAGCAGGGCGGTACCTGCTTTGCCCCGTTTAGTAGTTACCAGAATAACCCCGTTATTTGCACGGGCACCATATATCGCGGTAGCGGAGGCATCTTTTAATACGTCAATGCTTTCAATATCGCTTGGGTTAATACCAGATAAAGGATTCGATTCCGTTCCACTGTTTGTGTTCACTGTTATGGTACTTGTATTTGTTGCAACAGGTACCCCATCAATAACCCAAAGCGGTTGGTTATTCCCGGCCGTACCAATTCCACGTATGCGCACTTCAATGGGAGCGCCCGGGTCTCCGCTACGATTTGTGATATTAACGCCTGCCATACGGCCGGCCAAAATCTGATCTGGGCTGGTAAAAGGCTTATTAGCGAAATCTTTTCTCGAAATGGATCCAACAGCGCCGGTTAAATCTGCTTTTCGCTGAGTTCCATAGCCAATTACTACAACCTCCTCCATAGCCCGTTTCCTTTCATCAGGCACTAATTTTACAGCGTCTTCAAGTTTTGCTGCACTGATTTCGATTGTTGTATAGCCGGAAAAAGAAATCACCAAAACAGCATTTGGGTTGGAAACCAGGATCGAAAAAGAACCGGCCTCATCTGTGTTCGTGCCGGTGTTGGAGCCTTTTACAACAACACTGGCGCCATTTAAGGCGTTCCCATTTTCATCTGTAACTTTTCCTGTCACTTTTCTCTCTTGAGCAGTCGAAGCTAATGGAGTCAAAATAATTGCTGCAAGAACCGAGACAAGCAGAAGTAATCGCAGTTTGAATTTGGCTTTCATAAAAGCTTTGGTTTAGTTTTGGTGATTATATCTGTTTTATTAAATACCTAACTGCAATTCTAATCCACTGAGATTTTCCGGAATCAGCGTTCATCCTGAAATTCTATCTCTTAAAACTAACGTCACAATTGTTGTGGCCGGCAAACTCTCCGGACATCGTCTCCAAAAGGCCTGCAGGTTTCAAACAATTATCTGAAATAACCTGATATATTAACAATTTAAATGGTTTTTGGATCTTATCCCAATATTTATGCATATTTCAAACTTAAAGTTCAAGAACGTCAGTCCTATTGCAATTAATCATCACGCTAGCATGGAAGCAAGTGGCGTGGGTTGACGAACCTTATATCAATCAGCAAAAGGGCTCGATCGGATCGGTTCAATAAGCAAAAGGGTAGGTTACGCTGGGGAGTTTTTCGTTTTCTGGAACGAGCATTCTATTTGGAATAATTTATGGTTTGACATCCAGCACGATTATTCCACATCAGTTAGCCTGATCATACTTTTTTATCGATTTTATAAGGATTTAAAAGTAAACTTTTGCCCGCCTACAGAAACCTCTGCCATTAAGCCGCCCTTGTCTTCAGTAAAGACCGCTACTCCTTCAGTATATTTTGCATTTGCCGAAACACCTGACTTAAGCGCTACCGCAGCGATCTGGCTGCTGAATTCAAATTTATTTTCCCGGAAACGGTCCAGCGCATCTTTGGTTTCAAAAAAGATAACTTCGCGGTAAGCTTTACCGCCTACTTGTGCGCCGACTGTTGCTTGAACCATATTAGCGGTGCCGATGCTTTGTCCTTTTTCATACACAGTGCCATTTCCTCCTGCACCTCCCACAATCACTCCGCCTTTTCCTACATTAGGGAAAATAACGTAGCCGTAAGAATCTGTAAACCATTTTTTCAATCCGGGGTCAGTTTTTATAAACGCTTCTTTTGCGTTCTTGCTGTCCCCCATAATGCGCTCCTTGTTATCCTGGGCGAAAACGGATCCTGGTAAAAACGCCATTACCAGGAGTAAGAAGGATACAAAGTTGTTTTTTGCGTATTTCATAAATTTTGCTTTTTATGTATTTAGATAATCCCAATGTTTAGCGTACAAATAATTTGCCTAATTTGATCAAGTGTGGAAAAAGTCTTGTCCGTAGTCAGCCAAGACGTCATTCCCTTTGCAAGATCACATATGCAAATACATATTGCTGCTATATACGGAAACAGCGAGAATACTATTAACTTCAAGACTATGGGACTAAAACGCAAGTGAGAGTTCTTCAGGGGAAACTGACTAAAGTAAACTACAACAAGTTGGACAAAACTGATGCAGTCGCAATAATCGGAAAAAAAGATAATTTAATTAAAGCCGTCAAAAGTATAAATGAGATTTAAGGAGAAAGGTTAGCCGGAAGTGGTTTCGGCATAGTAAGTGACCCAATATTGAAAATGCAATGTTAGCGGTTGTGTATTACTTTGTCATAAAGATGTTTCAATTGAGTATCGCCAAAGCCATATATACTTTCTCTTTTCCAAAATTCTTCAAATACTTTATGAAAGTCTGTTGAAATATTTTTTATAATGTCTTCAATAACTCTTTCAGGTCTTCCTTTTGTCCCGTCTTTTGGAAAACGGTCAACTTGAGCTTTAATTACTTCTTGTAGATATGGAAAAGCAGGAGATTGATTCTCTGCAAGACGAATTAAATCTGCAAGGTCGCCACTTTTATAAGCTGTCCATAAGTCCTGCCCTAATAGTAAGTCAGTATTATTTAAAGGAACTCTGTCAGCAAAACAAATTGTAAGCTCACTTGAATTTGCTGGTCCAAAACCATTCCAAAACTGTTTACTGGTACTATCTAAATAAGAAGTATAAACAGCATAAACTTTTTTCTTAATCGACAAACTATTTATTATCGAAATAACGAACCACATATTAACCTGGCAGAATAAGTCATACTCAAACCAAAGGTTGAATTCGGAATTGTCAGGCGCGTTTATTATTTTTTCAAACTCTTTTACAACGTTTTTGTGATATTCAACTTCTGTCAATACCATATATTCAGCTCTTGAATGCCAAAAGTCATGCAGATTGTTGCCCGATAAGTTTCCATCCATAAGAGCTTCTCTGACAACAATTATATCTCCGTCAATTTTAGCTTCAGGAAAACTATAAGCAAGGGAATCTCCGTTTAGAATATTATAAACCATGATAGTGATATTTTTGTATTACCGCTAACGTAAGAGCATTCGATTGCAGGGCAATAATATTTGTCCGCCCGAAACCTATGCCGATTTAAAATTGAATGCTCAAGTTATGAACTAAAGTCAAATTATTAACGTCCGCACAACATATGCCGATACTGCGATACTGATCTAATGCTCGTTGTTCCAACGTTCTGCCCTGCTTTCCCTAACGGAGATGTTGTTGGCAGTTCTCGCAATAGAGGACTGTTGAAATAAAATAAGTAATCATAATTTATGTGTGCCGTATTTAGGATCTTTTTGTCGGGCCAAAGTTGTTGGTAGATAGGTAACAGATAATATCCTCTTAGTCTGAGGTCGAAGAGAGTTAAACGAAATTGCTACATTCTTGATGTCAACCAGGTTAGGATTTTAGAATGGTGAAAAATCGCCAGATTATCCTGAGGTTAAATGCTCAGACGTGTTTTTAGCGAATCCTGGCTAAATTCTTCAGAAACGATTTTACAGAATCTGCAACATTCCGGAGACTTTAAGGTCAAATAAGTATATCGGAAACTTTAAGGTCAAATAAGTATTCTGAAGACTTTCAGGTCAAATAGGCGAGGATATTATTTTCTTCAATCAAAAAACCACGGCATGATCGACCATTATTTAAAGTCAGGGTTTCGCAGTCTGCTGAAACAAAAGATACTGGCCGCGATTAATTTGTTTGGTCTTTCTGTAGGCATTGCCTGTTTTATACTTTTTTCATCTTATGTAATCAACGAATTCAGCTTCGATAGTTTTCATGCTAATGCAAAAAATATTTACCGTGTATATGAGTGGAGAAAACCGGCAAGCGGAAGCATGGAAAATACCGTTTCCACCGCGATGCCTTTGGGTCCCGCCCTTAAGAAAGATAATCCTGATGTGGTTGACTATGTGCGCCTGAAACTGGCTTCCAGCGAGTCAGTTCTCAAAATCGGTGACCAGGTATTCCGAGTAAAGGTCTCATACGCCGATTCTCAATTCTTTAGTTTTTTTTCATTCCCATTAGTCCAGGGCTTCGCCAGCACTGCACTAAGTGGCCTGGGTAATGTTGTGATAACAGAGAGCCTTGCAAAGCAGTTTTTTGGGGAAGGCAACGTGATAGGAAAGGAATTGCTGATAAAGGTTGAAAAAGATTTTCGCCCTTTTATTGTTAGTGCCGTGGCAAGGGATATCCCGGGAAATTCATCATTAAGCTTTGAATTGATGCTGAGTTTCGATTTTCTCCAAAGTGGTAGTTTCGGCCAACGATTTAACAACTGGTATACCACTTCTTTCAGAACTTTTATACAACTACAACCTGGAAGCAAATTTGCCAGGGATGAAAAACGACTACTCGATTTTCATACCCGCTACAACCCGCCTGAAAACGCAATAGCATTTCAAAACAATCCCCGGGTGTCATACGCACTGCAGCCATTGTTAAATATGCATACCGATGCATTGATCAATGATCCCACGTCGGTCCCCACAATTGATCCTGGTTTACTCTGGATAATTATTGCCATTGCGGGAGCTGTGCTTGTGGTCGCCTGCATTAACTTTACTACATTGGCAATTGCCCGGTCAGCGGCCCGTAGCAAAGAGATCGGCATAAGAAAAGTTATCGGAGCCGCCAGGAAACAGTTAATTTTTCAATTCATAGCCGAAGCACTGCTTCTTAGTTCTATTGCTGCGGCAAGTGGTCTTATACTTGTAATTCTCTTAAGGCCTTTTTTCGATCAAATTGCGGGTCAGGGTTCATCTCTGATATCGATTATTAATGGCAGAACAATATTCACATTGTTGATGCTGATCCCGATTTGTACACTCCTGGCTGGTAGCTATCCCGCTTTGATGGTGTCGGGGTTTCGTCCGCTTGAAGCTTTAAAGAATAAAATTCGTATCGGCGGCTCCAATTTTTTTACAAAATTCCTGGTGACCCTGCAATTCTGTCTGTCCATAGCCCTTATCACATCAACTGTTATCATGCTGCAACAGGTGATTTATATGAGATCAAAGCATCCCGGATTTGAAAAAGAAAATGTAGTGGTGGTTGACGCTATGCTGAGAGATGCAAAAAAAATATTTCCGTTATTTAAACAGCGACTTCACGGTAATAATGAAATTCTTGGGATTACTGCTGCCGAAAGTAGTATTGGCGAAGGAACCGATATCGAGCGGCATGGCTTTAAATATTTCGGGGAACAGAAGCATATTTACGAATATATGATCGACACTTCCTATCTCGATGTCCTGGGGATGAAGCTTATGGCAGGTCGGAATTTTGATGCGTCCATTTCAGATGACACTTTGAACTCAGTAATCCTTAATGAAGCTGCAGTTGCTGATTTTGGCTTTACGATCGAAAATGCTATTGGACAACAAATCAGGGGATACACCAATACTCACACACCTGTTGTGATTGGGGTAGTGAAAAACTTTAACTACCAGCCTATGAAAGAAAAAGTAATGCCGCAAATGTTCCATTGCTTTGCAAATCATAATCCCCGTGTTTTTTATGTTCGTATACGCCCTGGTCACCCGAAGCAGGCAATTGAAACCATCAAATCAACCTGGAATAGTCTTGTGCCTGATCTGCCTTTTAAATATGTTTTTCTTGACGATACCCTGGACGCATTTTATAGATCGGAAGATAGGTGGAATGCCATTATTGGTTGGGCAGCTGGTATTTCGGTTTTTCTCGCATGCCTTGGGCTTCTTGGCCTTTCTGCTGTGGCTTCAGTTAACCGGGCCCGTGAAATAGCAATAAGAAAATTGCTCGGTGCCACAGTGAGTTCAATACTCGCTATTATTTCATTCAATTTCTTAAGACTCGTGATAATTTCCCTGGTTATTGCTACACCGGTTTCCTGGTGGGTAATGCATAACTGGCTGCAGAATTATGCATATGCGATAACGATAAACGGGTTTGAATTTATTGTTACAGGAATTTTTGTGGTTTTACTCGCCGCCACTGTTATTTGCCTCTGTTCATTTAAGATAGCCGTTGCGAATCCCGTGAAAAATCTGAAGTCTGAATAACGCATTTTCAGGGGTATTTATATTCACTATTTCATCGTTGTTGATTGGACTGTTAAACGGCTTGAAATATCCCATTTTTCTAAAAGACTCCGTCACCACCATAGATAGGATTAAAGGAATGATTTCTGTTGGTACTATTTTCGTTATTTTTTTTATTCCCAGTCTAATAGTTGCCCATTGGCATTACAAATTGAAAGACAAAAAATATGAGATGAAGCAATAATCATGATCTCCGCTTTTGAAACTGGGTTGAAAGGGAAGAATGGTGGCGTGTTTTTTGAAAAAAGTGTGGGAATTTTTTTTAATTGTCCCATTTAAATAAAAGTATGGGAAATTATCTTCCTTTCACCCAGATTTTAGCGAGGCTACTATAATAATGCAATGATCAAAAAATAAAACCATATGCATGAGAAGGCCTTATTATACTAACCAATTTATTTCTATCAAAAATTCGTACCTGCCAAGAGATCCTTTAGGAGTTTGACCAGGCAATTCGCGTTTGCCGTCTGCGAATATACTTCCCAATATTCGGTGCCCTGCCCGCCGTCGGCCGCACCGGGCTGCCCTTGTTTTCGATCCTAAATTGTATTGCCATGGCTTTAATTAACGTTTTGATGAATGTATGGTTCAATTATTTTTTACAAGGCAGGTAGATATATTTTCTGATAATATTTATCCAAATAGCAGTTATGAGCATCGTGGCCGATACGACGGCTAAGGTTAGCTGGTACCAAAATTCAATTACCATTTGCTGACTGCGGGCAACCATGCATAAAACAAGACTGAATTCCCCGATTTGTGAAAGCAAGGCTCCTGCATAAATACTATTCCGCCAGCTTTCTTTAAGCAAACGAAACACAATTGCATTGATTGCGCTATTAATAATCAGGATAACGGCAACCAGTAATAAAACAAGGGGTAAATGCCGGATAACAAACGCAACATTGATTTGCAGTCCTATCGAAACAAAAAATAAGGATAAAAAGAAAACCCTGAAAGGCATCAGATGTCTGTCTAGCCACTTCATGGAATTAGACTGGGAAATTAAAATACCAGCAATCAAAGCCCCTATTGCAGCTGATAAATTAATTAACTGGGTGAGCCACGCAAAACCAAAGCAAAAAAGAAGTGCTACAAAAACCTGCAACTCGTGATCATTTGTTAACGTTGCGGGAAACGGCAAGCTGATACGTTCTTTCCTAACAATCTTAGTCAATAGGAAAGTTATCAAAATCAATGATGTTATTAAGGAAAGTATGGTGTAAGGATTTAGTTTTTTACTACCTAAAAAATTGATGGTAAGAAGCATTGGTGCCAGTAAAAAATCTTGCAATACCAATATGCCGGAAGTAAGCAAGCCAAGGGGCTGACTTACTTCATTATTTTTTTCCAGGTAGTCAAGGATAATGGCAGAACTGCTAAGGCTGATGATAAAAGTAAACAGCAAAAATTCCTTTACCGACCATGAATAGAGGATACCTATAACGGCTATAAAAACAAAACTTAAAAAAAGTTGCGCAAGGACGCCTATGAGGGGTTTGCGGATATTATTGGCAAATGTTTGGATTTCCATCTTCGTACCGATAAAAAACATTTGTATAATAAGACCAAGTTCCCCGACTGTTGCTATAGTATTTGGGTTGTTAAAGATTTTAAACACATAGGGTCCCAGTATAATTCCAGCTATTATGTATGCAACGAAATAGGGCTGATTGAATCTTTTAATTATAAATCCCAGTAACAGAACAATCAGCAGCAAGATGACAAGGCTGCTTAACAACGCAGTATTACTGCTGACGAATAACAGCGTTCCCATAAAGGTCATTTTAAAAAGCAAAAGTTGCTTTTGGAAAACAAAGCAACTTTTGGTACAACTTCAAATTGATGAATTATGAAATCTCAATCATCTTTGGCTGCTTTTGTTTTGTCTGTTCCTTTTTTGGAATTAGCAGACGCAAAACACCATCTTCATATTTCGCTTGAATTTTTTCAGTGTCTACTACTTCTTTTTGTAAGTTAAACGTCCTCGAAAAAGACTGGTAACTAAATTCACGGTTAGTGTATTTTGTTGACTCATCTTTTTCTTCGTTCTGCGTAGTTTTTTCTGAACTGATGGCGAGCACGTTTCCATCAAGCTGAACTTTGAAATCCTTTTTACTCATGCCCGGCGCGGCCACCTCAATCTCGTAATTATCGTTTGTTTCCTTAATATTAACCGCGGGGATCGTAGTATTGGTGTCAGAAAAATTATTTAATCCCCAATTAAAAATGTCGCGATTAAGGAAATCATCAAAAAATGTTGGGAACTGGTTCGCCAAACAGTTGTTTCTAGTCACGAGTTTCATAAAATAGTTTTTTTAATTGGTTAATAAATTTGTTTCGTAGAAAGGAACAAAGAAAATGCCATTGCATTTTATACCGGTAATTGCTGAAATGTTTTCTGAAAAAATGAAATTTTAGCAAATAACCCAGACAAATTTTCAGTTTTCGTAATCCTGTAACCTCCAACTGATTTAAGAAAGTCTGTGATGCTTTAATTAAAATGGTTTGTTTTTTTCGGAATCGCTGACATATCCTGGAAAAATTCACGCGGGAAATATTTTCAACCGCGACAAGGAAACAAGGTATTACAGGATACGTGTTCCCGTAATTTATTCAGGTTTCAATAGGTGGGAAACCCGCTACTCTGCCATAAAAGCATGAAAATTTTACAGCGTGTTACCAGCGGCGTCATTTTTCCCGTGAAATGCGGAGGATAATCAGCCTGCGTAACAGACAAACGATGATTGGCATTTTCCTTGATGAAAATTTTTAGAATCTTGTATTCCAATATGGCAAACGATTACACCATAAGATTTTCCATTAGAACGGTTCAGGGGTTTGAACGACTCTGTGATTTTTATTTAGGGAACGATGTCATGGTTTCGAACGAAATATTTTCGCAACTTGAAGGCAGTGACGCAGTCAGCGAATCTGATGCTTTGCACATTGATTTTATCGAAAGCAGACACGGGCTGCCCCTTAACGTTAAAATTAAGCATTGCTCCTTAAAACAGATGGGCAGAAATTGCGAGTTTATGGCTAAGGAAATATTCAAGTACCGCAACATGGTCCAGGGATAAGTCCATAAATCGAAAGTCCATGACAGGCCAGAATTGTCTAATTACAGAAAACTAAAAATGTTATTGACGGATCTCACCGAATTGTAAAAGAAGTTTCTTAAATTATAGCGTAATTATACCCCATGACGCTGCCATAAGTCCATCTCCTCTAACTTGTTTTAAGCCCGATTGCTTTCACTCCTTAAACCCCCAAACCATGGACCTCGTCATCTCAGGCGAAGGAATTCGCAAACCAGCCTCGCAACTTTTCTTGTTAAGGAATACAAGTCAAGGGCCAGCATTATACACTTAACGGTTTAAATTCAGAATGCTGTAATAATCCAATCTCAGATCATGATAGTGCCCAATCTCACTGCCCACACGGTACGGGAACGCTAAGCAGCATGCCAAATTCAGCAGCTGTAAGATGGCTAGCCAAAAAACCGGCGAATTTTGAGCAGTATCGACGCCGATGGGTTATCAGCAAAAATTTCGTTCAATAGAACTCCTTGTATACAACGCAAGGTGCGCTACGTATATCAGGTTAACTGCGCTACGCACCAGGTTAACTGCACTACGTATACCAGGTTAGATGCGTTAAGTATACCAGGTCAGATGCGCTACGTCATCATTTTCCTAAACCTCATCAAAATGAAAAAAATCTACTTATCGCTTGTGTTTATTGCATACCTGGCTCTTCCTTCAACAATGTATGCGCAAAATCGTACTTACGTTGGTAAAGTGGCAGACGTTTCAAGCGTTTTCAAAAAACGCGCTGAGGCAGCAAAAAAATCTTTGACGGGGGAGACGGTTGTTGCATTGCCTCGACTCGGCAATCAGCAATTGGCGCTTAAAATAAATGCAAGCAAACAGGAAAGAGATGGTGAGTATTTTTTCGGGGAAGTGAATAATGTCAAACAAAGTAAGTTCTATCTGAAGATTCAAGGCTCGGTTGCGGAAGGCGGAATCATTATGCCGGTTCAAAAGAAATTTTACCGTTATTCTTCAACTTCCGATGGCTCGATATATCTGAATGAAGAGGATATAGACAAGGTATTCTGTATTGGAAAAGAGAAGTATCCCAAAAGCGCTGCTGAAGGAGAACCAGGCTTAAAGGCAGGTGTTGCAGCAGCGCCTCCGGGTCTCCAAAGTTTGCCAGGCGCAACAGCCGTTTTATACCTGGACTTTGATGGACAAACTGTGACGAATACCTTGTGGGACAGGTTCTTCAACAACGGAAATCCGATCGCTGCAGCACCTTCAATGCTGTCTGAAGCTGAAATGATCGAGGTGTGGAAATTAATGAGCGAAGATTTCCGTCCGTTCAATTTAAACGTGACTACAGATGAAGGGGTGTTCAATAACGCACCGATCACTTTAAGACAGCGAATCATATTCACGCCAACAAATTATTTTTTGCCTGGCTGGGGAGGGTACGCATACATCGGATCATTTGACAGTGGAGGCACTCCCGATGGCGAGACCCCTTGCTGGGTATGGAATAATTCTGCAAAAGCAGCCGGAGAGGCAGGTTCTCACGAAGCCGGTCACACATTGGGGTTAGTGCATGATGGTCGTACAACACCACCAGAAACTTATTTTAACGGTCAGAATAACTGGGGTCCCATAATGGGGACTACATATACTGTGATGCAGGCCCAATGGAGCAAAGGCGAATACCCTTTTGCAGACAATCAGGAGGATGATCTTAAAATAATGACTACAGAGTTTGGCTTTGGATTTCGCAACGATGATCATGGAAACGATCCGGTAAGTGCTACACCATTGGTAGTAGATGCGATGGGGAATGCATCTTCCGCGAACAACACGGGTGTGATAACAACATCGGATGATGTTGATGTGTTTTCTTATGTTTCTCCGGGTGGCAATGTTGAATTCAGGATCGACCCGGAGATCAATTATGCAAACCTCGATGTATTTCTGTCGGTACGAGACGCAGCCGGCGGTACAATTGCCACAATAGACCAGGGAACAGTATTTATATCTCAAACACTGACCCTTCCGGCAGGAACATATTACTTAACGGTTGATGGCACAATAGGCGATCTGGGGGCTAATTCGGATTATGGATCACTGGGCGCTTATTCCATATCTGTTACAGCAACCTCGAATAATTGTGCATCGTTGGGTTATATACTTAGCGAGTTCTGGCAAAATGTGCCAGGTGAAAGAATCTCATCTATCCCGGTAAACACGGTACCTACTTTCACATCGCAACTGACTTCTTTCGAATCACCATCAAATGTTACCAACGGTTATGGGCAACGTGTGCGCGGATATATCTGTGCTCCTGTGTCGGGCAATTATACTTTCTATATAGCGGCAGATAATATCGGTGAATTATGGTTGAGTACAAATGATAACCCTGCGTCTAAACGGAAAATTGCTCATTCTCCTGATTGGGTAGGTCAAAGGGAGTGGACAAGATACGCAGAACAAAAATCAGTGTCTATCAACCTGCAGGCAAATACCCGGTATTATATTGAAGCACTGCATGTAGAAGGTGGCGGTGGAGATAACCTGGCTGTGGGATGGACAACACCTGGCAGTACAGTTATTACTGTCGTACCCGGCTCCGTACTTTCGCCATATACTACAATAACTAACCAGCCGCCAACGGTGAGCATGACAACTGATGCCCCCAACTACACCGCACCGGCAATAATCAAAATGAGTGCGACAGCAAATGATCCAGATGGTTCAGTAACAAAAGTCGAGTTTTTCTGGGGATCGCAGAAAATCGGTGAAGATCTTAGCGCACCATACGGGTTCAGTTGGGAAAATGTGACTGTTGGTACCTTTACGTTTACTGCAAAAGCAACGGACAATTCGGGCAACAGTACCAGTTCGGATCCGGTCACTGTATCTGTCACTCAAACCTCAAACAATTGTTCATCGTCAGGTTATATAGTTCGTGAGTTCTGGCAAAATGTGGTTGGTGAGAAAATCACTTCTATACCATTAAACACCACACCTACGGCTACAACACAGCTGACTTCTTTTGAAACACCTTCAAATGTAACCAACAGTTATGGACAACGTGTGCGCGGATATATTTGTGCTCCATTGTCGGGCAATTATATTTTCTATATAGCGGCAGATAATGTAGGTGAGTTATGGTTGAGTACAAACGATAACCCTGCCTCCAAACGGAGAATTGCTCATTCCCCTGACTGGGTAGGCCAAAGGGAGTGGACAAGATATGCTGAACAAAAATCAGTGTCTATCAACCTGCAGGCAAATACACGGTACTATATAGAAGCACTGCATGTTGAAGGTGGCGGCGGAGATAACCTCGCTGTAGGTTGGATAACACCGGGCAGTTCAAACATCACTGTTATACCCGGTTCTGCTCTTTCACCTTATGCAACAATAACCAACCAGCCGCCAACGGTGAACCTGACAGTTGATGGCAACAGGTTTATTGCGCCAACAACAATCAATCTAAGTGCTATAGCTGATGATACAGATGGTTCAGTGACAAAAGTCGAGTTCTTCCAGGGCAATATCAAAATAGGCGAAGACCTCAGCGCACCTTATGAATTTAGTTGGACACAAGTCGGGGCCGGATTATATTCGCTGACTTCCAAAGCAACGGACAATTCGGGCAACAGCACAACATCCGGTCCGCTCGTTATAGAGGTTACCGAAAACACAAATACCTGTTCATCGCTGGGTTATATAGTTCGTGAGTTCTGGCAAAATGTGGCTGAAGAAAGAATCTCATCTATACCGTTGAACACTGCTCCTACTTTCACATCACAACTCACTTCTTTCGAAGCTCCATCTAATGTTACTAACGGATATGGGCAACGTGTACGTGGTTATATTTGTGCTCCGGTAACGGGTAGTTACACTTTCTACATTGCAGCTGATAATGTAGGTGAGTTATGGTTGAGTACAAATGAGAATCCTGCCTCCAAACGAAGAATTGCTCATTCACCTGATTGGGTTGGTCAAAGAGAGTGGACACGGTATGCGGAACAAAAGTCTGTCTCAATAACTCTCCAGGCTAATACGCGGTATTATATTGAAGCACTGCACGTAGAAGGTGGTGGTGGAGATAACCTCGCAGTAGGTTGGACAACACCTGGCAGTTCGACAATTACTGTGATACCCGGCTCTGTACTTTCACCATTTAGTGCTGGGGCACTCAGCGCCGCGACGAAGCTTAATCAAGCGTATTCGGATGATCTTTCAGTAAAGGTGTTTCCAAACCCAGGCGTAGGGGAATTTACAATGCTTATTCAAGCTGCGAAAACTGAGGCGGTGAACATCAGGGTACTTGATGCATTCGGCCGTATTGTAGAGTCCAGGTCTAATGTGTCTACGAACAGTACGGTTAAACTCGGGGCAGGATACCGGCCAGGGATTTATTTCGCAGAAATTAAACGCGGAGGTAAGAGAACCACTGTGAAGCTGATTAAGGTGGTAAATTAATTTTAGGAGAATACATCATAAAGGCAACAAAGAAGTTGCCTTTATGATTCGTATTTTGCGGCGGACTTTTGGTTTTCTTTACTGTTAACGTCGGTCAGAACTTTATAATGTGGCCGGTGGGGACACCTGCCTTCGCGCGTGAAATTTTGTTTTATATGACTTCCTGGGTCGAATCATCGAAGTGGGGCAGATAAAAAAACAATACAGCAAATCCGATGACGGATGCACGCAGTCGCGATACTACGTTATTAAAGGGATGAATCACTGCATCAGCCAGTGGTAAGAGCGAGCTTACCAATACTTATTATGACCAGGCATATCCCGGCTTAACAGGTGCAGTGATATCACAACAGAACATGCGCAACCGGGTATCCTATACCAGCTTTACGACATTGAACAATCCTGTTCAATACGCCCAGGCAACTTTCTATTGCTACGATATCCCTGGTAACGTAAAACAGTTGACGCAGGATTATGGCAGTGATTTCTCGAACATGATGACAGCGCGGTATAATCGTTTTAAGAGCTTTATTACCAATATGATTTGATCAAGCGGCAAGGTGAACGAGGTTGCTTATGAACCTGGCTTCAAAGATGCCTGGTACCACCGCTATAGCTATGACGCTGAAAACCGGATCACCAAAGTGCAGACTTCAGTCAATGGCATCCATTGGGAAACAGATGCCCGGTACGAATACTACCGGCATGGTCCACTGGCAAGAACCACGATTAAGTATCGAAGAACTAAATTTTTGCAACAAATCTGAGACCTGGTTCCACCTGGCGAATCGGGAGATAGTTAAGTGTTACAAGAGAAATGATGTGGGCTCGAAAGAATTCGGCGTTTTTTCTACCCGTTCAGCTGATCGTCCGAACCCGATCGGGTTTCACATTGTAACAGTTCTGGAAATTGTAATTGAAAAAAAGATCAGAATTTTCCCAATGGAAGCACTTAACGCCACTCCTGTAATTGATATCAAGCCATTTAACTGAAACGGTTACACGCGACGAAAATACCGAGACAGGATGCTAACGCTACATATAGAATGCGATGCGAATCCTCTCTACAGATGGGCACAAATCTTTTTGTTGACGATTAGAAGAAATAGGCAATGGCTAAATATTATCACCTATTTCCCTACTTTTGAATTTGATAGACTGCCAATATTTTGCCCTTAGATACCTTAGATAACGAACCGGAATTATTAGTGCGTGTTGCAAACGGGGATGAAGATGCCTTCGCTTTACTTTTTCACTTCTACCACAACAGGCTGGCTAACTATGTACAGAGATTTACCAATTCAATTCTATTGACCCAGGAAATTGTACAGGATGTTTTTCTCAAGATCTGGACCAACCGCGCTGAGTTATCAAGTGTTAACAACTTCAGGTCATACCTCTTTGTTTGCTCGCGAAACCATGCTTTTAATGCGATCAAGAAATTGGCACGCGAATACAGGCGCAACGAACTATGGCAGATGAAGTTTAAGGAAGAGTTTCACATTAGCCTCGAACGTACCACCTATCAGGAGCTGCTAGTACAGATACAACAAGCGATTCAGGCGCTACCTACTCAACAGAGAAAGGTGTTCCTTTTAAGCCGCGAGAAAGGTATGAGTCATGACGAAATCGCCCGGCATCTCGGTCTTTCACCTGCTACAGTAAAAAAACATGTGTCCCTGGCACTTAAATTTTTACGCAAACGGATCGGTCCCAATACCACCGCTTTTATTATTGTTCTTTTACTTGAGTCAACTTTTTTATAAAAAAAATGGAAAAGCATTACTCCCACCTTTCAATATTGTTGTCCTTTCAAAGTAGCATATGCCGAACGACCTGAAGATATTATTACAAAAGTACCTTGCACAAACCGCCTCCGAAGAGGAAACAGCTCAATTAATGGAATTGCTGGCTGATCCTTTGCACGACGCCGAAGCAAAAGAATTGATAGCGCATGGCTGGTCCAACTATGAAGTATCTCACCCGTTATTTTCAGCAGAAGAGTCGCATTCCATGCTACAGACCATCCTTGGAAAGGAACCAATTCCGGCGACAACACAAAAAGCGTCAAGTATCCGATTTCTGCATTCCCGATGGTTGCGTTACGCTGCAGCCGCACTTATCATTCTAGCGGTGGCTGCTATTGCTTACGTAACGATGTATAAGGAAAAGCGTGTCAGCTCTTTGGTATATAGTAAAGCATCACAATCGAATGTTGTCCCGGGTGGGCCAAAAGCGACCTTGACGCTTGCAGATGGACGCACGATTAGATTAGATGATGCCGGGAATGGGAGTGTAACACGCCAGGGCAATACAGAGATATATAAGCCGGAAAATGGACATATTATCTACCAGCAGACAGTATCTGCTGAGGTACCAGCAATGTTGAATTCCATCCAGACACCCGCCGGTGGCCACTACCGCATAACATTAGCCGATGGCACAAAAGTATGGCTCAACTCGGGAAGCTCTATCACTTATCCGGCGGTTTTTTCCGGCAACACACGGTCGGTAAAGATCAGTGGTGAGGCTTATTTCGAAGTGGCACATAACAAATTAAAACCTTTTATAGTCGATGTGGATGGCAGGTCAACAGTCCAGGTCTTAGGCACCAGCTTCAACATTAACGCATACCAGAATGAACCCGAAATAAAGACTACGTTGGTGGAAGGCCGTGTATGGGTAGATACTTCCGTAATTCTTCAACCGCATCAACAAGCAGTAAAAAAGAGCTTTGCGCCAAACCAACTGCATCGGCAAAGCGTGGCAGTACAGGCGCATTTTGATATGGAACAGGCATTGGCCTGGAAAAACGGCCTTTTCAACTTTAATGGTATGGACTTGCGGGCTGTAATGCGCCAGTTGGAAAGATGGTATGATATTGAAATTCGTTATCAGGCGAGTGTTGACAAAGGTGCCTTCCGTGGAAAGATATATCGCAATGCGAACTTATCAGAGGTGCTGGATATTCTGCAAAAGGTAGGAGGTGTCAAGTTCAGGCTAGAAGGGAAAATACTCACCGTTATCTAATGTCATGGTTATCTAATATCATGGTCATTTTTATAACCCGGCACATATTGTATAGCTACTAAGAGTATTGCTAAGAAGATCTTATCCAAACAAAAAGCCAGCGACGCTCGTAACATCACTGGCAGAAGGTTTGGGTAACAAAAAAAACATAAAGTCTGGCTAAAGACTGCTTTTTTTCACCTAAACCTGTCCCGAGGCATCGGGACCATGCAAATGTATGCTAAAAATTGCTTTGAGTAAGGCACCCGGCTGGGTGCAGCACGGTGTCACGCCGGTTCCTGACAAAGAACAGGGTTGTGCGTCCGTTAAAACACATGAGGATTCAACCCTTTTAGTTTCGAGCCCTGATAAGGTAGAGAGGCATCGAACTGACTGGTCAAAACTATTGCTCCCAATGAAGCTAACAATTATGTTGTTGACTGCATTCGTTATGAATGCATCTGCAAAGGTCAGTTCCCAAACCGTCAGTTTGTCCTGTAAGCAATATGCACTCGAGTCGGTCTTTCAGTCAGTGGAAAAACAAACCGGCCTTATCTTCATTTATAAAGAAGCTACGCTTAAGGGGGCTCTACCTGTTACGATTGATGCCAAAAATATTTCTGTTGAGAGATTTCTTAAACAGGTGTTTGCGTCTCAGCCGCTCGGCTTCGATATAAAAGGACAGTATATTCTTGTTTATCCAAACCCACCAGCTAACAAAGCCTCATCAGCCACTCGAAGAACTGCGCTGCTGCAAGATACCTCCATCTTACGCGGGACTGTTGTGGATGAGAAGGGCGGACCGATCGATAATGCATCTATCATTGTGGCGGGTACACAATCCGGTACTTCTACAGGTACCGATGGCAGCTTTGCCCTGAACGTTCCGGATGGGACCAGATCTACGACGATCCAGGTATCGTCTATCGGCTATCAATCTACAACGCTCCGTGTAAACAGCGACCGGCTGATAAGGATCACTTTGGAACATAGTGCTTCTGATTTGGACGAGGCGATCGTAGTTGGCTATGGCAGGCAGAAAAAGGCAACACTTACGGGCGCGGTTGCAGAAGTAAAAGGCAGTGAAATCCTTAGAAGCCCCAACACCAATGTCGCCAACTCTTTACAGGGTCGGCTGCCTGGCGTTATCATGAATAACCGTTCAGGCGAACCGGGAAAAGATAATCCAAGTATTAATATCCGTGGCAGAAGTACTACCGGTAACAATTCGGCGCTGGTAATCATCGATGGGGTTGAGCGGGAGGGTCTTGGAGCTATCAACCCTAATGACATCGAAAGTATATCAGTATTAAAAGATGCTTCTGCAGCTATCTATGGAGCCAGGGCGGCAAACGGTGTTATTCTCGTTACCACCAAACGCGGATTGGCAAACGCAACACCTACCATCAACTTCAGTTATGATGCGGGCGCCACAGGTCCAACAAGGAATCCAAAGATGGCCGATTCATACACATTTTTTAATGTATATAATGAAATAGAACAAGGCGAAGGGAGGCCTGCACGCTACAGCGCGCAAGAACTGCAGAAGTTTAATGAAGGTATAGAACCTGGCTACGCCAACTTCAACTGGTACAACTTCATGGTAAAAGATTGGACGATGCAACACAGATCAAATTTATCTGTATCCGGGGGTGGGGAAAGAACGAAATATTACTTATCGTTTGGCGAAGTAGGTCAGGATGGCCAATATAAAATTGGCTCTACGAAGATCAAGCAATACAACTTGCGCTCCAATATCGATGTAAAAGTGACTGATATTATTAGCGTAGGCATGAACCTGGCCGCGCGCTTCGACAACAACCATTACCCTTACAGGAATATGAACGAGCTGAACAGCCACATTTACTTGTACCAGCCGAATTGGGTGCCTTATTGGCCCGGCACCGATAAGGTGACTCCCAACAGAGACAACGACAATATTATCAACTGGGTGAGTGATGCCAATGGATACCAGGAGACCAAAATTACCACCCTGCAAACAACCTTGTTCGGCAAAATCGAAATTCCTTTTATCAAAGGGCTCTCACTTTACGGAAGTGGTAGCTTTGATCCAAATGTAATTTCTTCTAAAACTTGGCAGTTGCCCACATACGTGTATTATAAAGATGCCAACTCCGGGGAGTTGGTCAAAGGCAGGTCAGGTAAAGGACCCAATAATCCTGATTTGTTAGCCCGGAATGATCTCGGTTCCCGGTTATATTTGACGTCCCGGTTAAATTATGACAGAAAGTTTGGCAGTCACACGCTGGGCTTAATGATGGCTTATGAGCAGCAAACCACCAATGGCAATTACCTGGTAGCCTACAGAAGTGATTTTGTATCAACTGCTCTTCCCGAGATATTTGCTGGCAGCAGCGACAAAAATAAACAGGGTAATGACGGTTCAGCTACTCAGGGCGCACGTAAGAATTATTTCGGAAGGATTTCATACAACTATGGAGAAAAATATCTTGCTGAGGTTACCATCCGGAGGGATGGTTCTCCGAACTTCCCAGCCAGTAACCGCTGGGGCACGTTCCCAGGCGTATCAGCCGGCTATGTGATCTCGAAGGAAAGTTTTTTCAATCAAATCCAGTTCGTTTCCAATCTAAAAATCCGGGCGTCCTATGGTGTAATGGGTAACGACCTCATCAACCCTTTTCAATATCTCCAGACGTTCAGCTATGGCAATAATTATGTTATCGGTAACAATGATGTGAATGGCCTGGTGCAAACAGGCGCGCCGAATCCGAATATCACCTGGGAAACGGCGAAGACCTCGAATTTAGGCCTTGATGCAAGCCTCTGGAATGGTAAATTAGACATGACCTTTGAACTGTTCAAGACAACACGTTCCAATATCCTTACCAAGCGCGCAGCGGTAATTCCCGGCTACACGGGGCTGGTATTGCCTGATGAAAACATTGGTATCGTTGAGAATGAAGGTCTTGAATTAATGCTGTCGCACGCAAATAGGGTGGGCGAGTTAAGGTATAATATAAGTGGCAATTTTGCGTATGCGAAAAATAGAGTAGTGTTCAGCGATGAGCAACCTGCTGCTGAACCTTACCAGTTTGCCACCGGCAGACCCATTGGAGCAGGCTTATATTACAAGGCGATCGGCGTATTCAAAGACCAGGCAGACATCGACAAGAATCCCCATTTCATCAATGCACGCCCCGGCGACCTGAAATATGAAGATGTAAATGGCGATAAAGAAATTAATTCTCTCGACCGGATCAGGATCAATGAAACAGCTACGCCACAGATAACCTACGCTTTCAACGCGAATTTTCAATATAAGAACTTTGACTTTTCGTTTCTGTTGCAAGGACAGGCGAATGCAAGGGTATCCTTTGGAGAATATTTCCCCGTAATGAGCTATTCACTGGGCAATTTCCTGGCGTGGCGAGCGAACGACCGCTGGACACCCCAAAATACCGATGCAAGTATGCCAAGGGCGTCTTACGAATTATTCAATAATAATACGAACAGCTCTACCCAATGGCTCATCGATGCTTCTTTTTTGAAACTGCGAAACGTTCAGTTAGGATATAATCTGCCCAACCGGCTGATAAGTAAAATGAAGATGAAAAAGCTGCGCGTATATATTAGTGGCAGTAACCTCCTTGTTCTGGCCGACAAGATGAAGGACCTGGGATTCGATCCCGAAACTACAGACTATTGGTATTATCCGCCCCAACGTGTGATCAATGTGGGCGTTACGGTAACTTTCTAAATTTTAAGCAATGAAAAAACTGATCTATATACTTATTGTTATCACAGGCTTTTCCTGCAACAAAATCGATTTGAATCCACTGGACAAATTATCTGATGTAAATGTTTGGAACGATCCGTCCCTGATTCAGCTCTATGTGAATGGCAACTATAATAGCCTCCTGCATGGATTTCAAATGGATATCCTGCCCGCCGCTGCCGATGAAACGTATAATATCCATAATTGGGGCAACCTGCGCCTGATTCAAACAGGAGAAATAACAGCTGATAATGTGTCAGGACTGGGCAGTACCATCAATTACTTCAATTTCGCCTATGGTTTTATCCGGAATATAAACATATTTTTCTCGAAAATTAATACAGCACCGGGCGATGATGCATTCAAAGCACAGGTAAAAGGCGAGATGGCATTTCTTCGGGCCAGTCTTTATGCCAACCTCATCTGGCGATATGGCGGAGTGCCCCTCATTACCGATGTGTTTGAACTGAACGGCGATGTTACAGTGAACCGCGCTTCCTATGATGAATGTGTTTCATTTATTGTAAAAGAGCTGGATGCCGCCGCCGCTCTGCTGCCATCGGATCAGACCGCAGCCAATAAGGGCCGGGCGTCGGCCAGTGCGTGCAAAGCACTAAAGGCGCGCGTACTTTTGTACGCCGCCAGCAAACAAAACAATCCCCAGCATGACAATGCGAAATGGAAATCTGCAGCTGATGCCGCAGAAGCTTTGCTGAACGCCGGTTACGACTTGAATGATGACTACCAAAAAACCTTCCTCGCGGATAACAAAGAGATCATTTTTGGCCGCTTTTTTACGCAGGCCAACAGCACTCCCTTCAACCTGCACCAAGGCAGAAACGGTTCTGATGGCTTTGGCGCACACAATCCCACTCAAAATCTCGTCAATGCCTATGAGATGAAAGCTACAGGTAAAGCGCCCTATATTGTCGCCGCAGACGGTACGCTCACACTTGATGGCAGTTCCGGATATGATCCGGCCAATCCTTATGTCGGCCGCGATCCACGTTTTGAAGCATCCATCCTGCATGATGGTAGTGTGTGGGCAGGCAGGGAAACGGAAACCTGGCACGGCGGAAAAGATTCACCAGAAAGTCCCAATGCGGGTTGGAATGCGTCCCTTACATCCTACTATCTCAAAAAGTTCATTATTGAAAATATTCCTCCTGTCGGTTCTACTGTCAGGCCTACCAACCCCTGGATATTCTACAGATATGCGGAGATTTTGCTGAACTATGCAGAAGCGAAATTTGAGTTGGGGGATGAAGCAACTGCAAGAATGTATTTAAATATAGTGCGCAGGAGGCCGGGTGTGAACATGCCAGATGTGACGGAAAGTGCAGAGGCATTAAGAAAGCGGATTCAAAATGAAAGGAGAATAGAGCTGGTATTCGAGGGACATAGGTTCTTTGATGTCCGCAGGTGGCAGATAGCCGAAGGAAAAGAGCCTACACCACTACTCGCAATGAACATACAAAAAAATGGTTCGGCCAAAACTTATACAATAAGCCAGCTGATCAGTAGAAAATTCCGCAAGGCGAATTATTTAGTACCGATTCCTCGCGAGGAAATCGATAAAAGTCTTGGATCTCTTATTCAGAACCCTGATTATTGATACAATATTTTAGCTTTTCTTATAAATCAGATATCCACCGATTAGCAGACCGGCATCAGGTACAAGTGTTTGCACTGGTCGTGAAATGCCGGCTAATAATCATCGTGAATACAATTACCTGAACCATAAAATTTGTTTCATTGAATCGAAGGAATTTTGTAAAACTTACGGGTGCGTCACTGACCTCTTTATTGATACCCGATTTCATGCTGGCTGAACCCTGGAACGGGACCACTATGCAGATGCCCGACCGGGTGAAGATCATAACACCCGCTGGCACGTTTGCTATGCGTTCTACAGATCAACATGCCTGGCAGGGCCAGGATGTAGAAGTAAGGTTGAAAAATGAGAAAGCCCGCGTCGCTGTATTTGTCGAATCTCCGGCGACAGCTTTACAGGAAGTGCAGCTTTCCTGGAAATATGCAATACCCAAACACTCCAAAGTGGCTGGAGATGCCTGGGAACGTACCTATGCTGACGTTTCTTTTGAAATGCCCGATGCCACCAGGAAACTCCCCTGGTATTGCGTCGAACACAACGATAACGCAACGGTTTGTTTCGGGGTGAAAACAGGTTGCAGTGCATTTTGTTACTGGACCGTTTCGAACAACACACTCACTCTGCATCTGGATACAAGGAACGGGAGTGAGGGGGTGTTACTCGGCCCACGCATTTTGCATGCTGCGGATATAGTAACTACAAAGAATGTCAGCAGTGAAAATGTGTTTGCTACTGTTAGCCGGTTCTGTGGCATGCTATGTGAAGAACCGAGGCGTGTTGAACAACCGGTGTATGGTATAAACGACTGGTATTTCGCTTACGGTAACAACTCCGCCCGGTTAATTCTGGAGCACACGGCCCTCCTGGCACCATTGGCTTTGAACACTACCAACCGGCCTTTCTCGGTGATTGATGACGGATGGTCGGTAGGGTCTGACTATACAAGGGCTAATGATAAATTTGGTGATATGCCAAAGCTGATAAAAGAAATATCGAACCTCGGCATGCGCCCCGGCTTATGGACAAGACCATTGCTAGCAAGACCAAATGAAAAAAGTACATGGCTGATAAAAGGTCGCGGTCAGGTTCTCGATCCCACAATCGACGAGAGCCGCGAGTTCGTCTGCAGTCTGTTCAGGTTATACAGGACCTGGGGATTTGAACTTGTTAAGCATGATTACACAACATTCGATATTTTCGGCCGCTGGGGTAAAGAGATGAACGATATCATGACGGCTCCCGGCTGGCATTTCAACGACCGCTCGAAGACCAATGCGGAAGTCATACTCGACTTATATAAAGCTATTCGTGTAGCATCTGGTGATATGTGCCTGATAGGGTGTAATTCTATCAGCCACTTATCGGCCGGGCTGTTTGAGGTGTATCGTACAGGCGACGACACAAGCGGCAAGGAATGGATTCGTACCAAAGAAATGGGCGTCAACACTATGGGATTCAGGATGGTTCAGCACAGGCATTTCTACCAGGTCGATGGAGATTGCGTGGGAGTTACTACAGCAATTCCCTGGGAAAAAAACAAACAGTGGATGCAGTTATTGGCACAAAGCAGCGCCCCCTTCTTCATCTCGGCACAGACTGCGGCAGTCGGCGCTGAACAAAAAGCATTCATCAAAGAGTGCTTTTCCCAGGCGTCAGTAAATCTTCCCATCGGCGAGCCGTTGGATTGGGTGCAGAATAAGTATCCGGCGAAATGGAAGTTAAACAATCAGGTAGTTGAATTTGACTGGGATTAAAAAGACTAAATGAGAATTATCAACAAAATAAGTTGGCGGGTTTTAATGCCTGTCAGCTTTTCTTTGATATGCCAGACCGTAGGCGCACAACAGATGAAGCCGGGCACCATAGACAGGAAAACCGTAGTCACACGCCACAACATTCACGTTTCCGATCCCAAAGAGCAGGGGCCCACGCAGGTGGGTAATGGTAATTTTGCTTTCGGGTTCGATGTAACAGGCATGCAGACCCTTACGGACAGATTTACCACAATGTCCGAGTGGGCTTGGCACAAGGCGCCACTTCCACCCGGTGTCGCCCTTGAGGATTTTCAGACGACTCCTATAAAAACGAATGGTAGGATGGTGCCGTATGAGCTGATCGACGCTCAACAACCGGCGTTATCGCAATGGCTGGCGGCCAATCCCCACCGGTTTAACCTGGGGCGTATCGGTCTTTGGCTACGCAAAGAAAATGGGAACGCCAGTCCATTCGATGACTTGCAGAAAGCGGACCAGTATGTTGATCTTTGGAAAGGCATCTGCATTAGCCGATTTGAAATAGGAGGCTATTCTGTAAAGGTGACGACGGTAGGCGACCCTTATAAAGACATCGTTGCATTCAATATAGAGTCGCCGCTTATTGCCCTTGGGAGGTTGGGCATATTCATTGAATTCCCTTATGCAAGTCTTGAAGTATTCAGCAACGGCTCAAATTACCAAAAGCCGGAGCAGCACCTAACATTAGTCGCTGCCAGGGAGAAACAATCAATCCTATTTAACAGAACGATGGATAGCACCCGCTACCAAACTGGTGTGCGTTGGAGCGGTTTAGGTACCGTCGAGCAGGAAGCACCCCACCGGTTTAGATTCATTCCATCCGGTGGAGCGCATGTTAGCTATGTTGTCTGTTTTGCGCAGGGTCCCGTGTCACAGATACCTTCCTTTGCAAACGTGCAGGCCAACGCCACTCAATATTGGCCTCGTTACTGGAATAGCGGTGGAGTCGTCGATCTTTCACAAAGCCGTGACCCGAGATGGAAAGAATTGGAGCGACGGATTGTTTTGTCGCAATACAATATGAAGATTAACGCCTCAGGTTATTATCCTCCGCAAGAAACCGGCCTCGTAAGTAACAGTTGGTATGGGCGATTTCATTATGAAATGATATTATGGAATACCGCGCATCATGCATTATGGAACCGGTGGGAGCTTCTTGAGAAGAGCCTTGATGTTTACCGGGCTAACCTCGATGGTGCAAAACAGCGCGCTGCCTCACAAGGTTATTCTGGCTCCCGCTTTCCTAAATGTACCGGACCTGATGGCAGAGAATGGCCGCATCCTATCCATGCTTTTCTCGTGTGGCAGCAACCCCATCCAATATTTTTTGCAGATCTTGATTACCGCGCTCATCCCGTACCTGCAACGTTAGAAAAATGGAGCCCTATTGTTGACGCGTCGGCTGATTTCCTCGCTACTTATCCCACGTATGATTCGGCGGTTAATAGATTCGTGCTCGGTGCGCCAATTGTCGCTGTTTCTGAAAACAATAACTATTATAACGATCGTAATCCCGCATTCGAACTGAGTTACTGGCGCTACGGTTTGAGAACAGCACGGCAATTCAGGCAAAAACAAGGTCTTTCTCCAAAACCGCTTTGGGATCGAGTTTATCAACAGCTTGCACCTATACCACAAAAAGACAATCTCTACGAACAGTGGGAGAATGCTCACCGGATGTGGACTGACCTGAATTTTGACCACCCCGCATTGTTAGGTATGTATGGTCTGTTGCCAGGCGATGGCGTGGACACGGCTGTCATGAAAAAAACCTTCGAAAAGGTGAGGTCAGTCTGGAAATTTGAAACCGGCTGGGGTTGGGATTTTCCAATGGCTGCTATGTCGGCGGCAAGACTCGGTAAGCCTGAGCAGGCGATTGACTTTCTTCTGTATAATACTCCTAAAAATTATTTCGACAAACATGGATTCGTAGGAGGAGGTAACCCTTATCCTTACCTGCCGGCCAACGGTGCTTTATTATACGCTGTCGCTATGATGACAGCAGGATGGGACAACGACGGAAATCGACATGAACCAGGTTTTCCGAAAGATGGTTCCTGGGTGATAAAATGGGAGAATATCAGTAAAGCACCATAGATAAATTGTCACGATAAAAAAATACCTGCTGGTAAGATAAAAGGCAGGCAGTTCCGGAAGACATTTACATTGAAATTGCGTTTGAGGAAGAAGCGCTTTGGTTGTTAACCCGTACTTTCATTCCTTAGGGGTCTTCAGGTCTGGCCAGGGCAATCAATTGCCCTGCCTGGGCAAGCCCCGAACGTTTTATGCAATTGAAACAGTTGTCTTTGGGGACAGCTAAAACACGCCGATACACATTTAGGAAATTCGATTTACATTAATAAAATACTTATTCCAAAATGAACAAATTGTTGTTGGTTTTCTTTCTGCCATCTATCTTATTTGCGCAGTTTGACAGTACTGATATAATCGTCAAACAAATGATGGAGAAGCAAAAAATTGTTGGACTTTCGCTAGCTGTAATCAAAAACGGACAACTTGTTTCAAACAAAGGTTATGGACTAGCCAATGTAGAATTAAATGTACCGGTGACTTCCGAAACTGTAATCCGGCTTGGTTCAGTTAGCAAGCAGTTTTTTACAACAGCTATTATGAAATTAATGGAAGAAGGAAAACTGAATATTGAGGATTCGGTACATAAGTTTTTTCCTGATGCACCAGATGCATGGCGGCCTATCAAAATAAAAAACTTAATGTCTCATACATCAGGCTTGCAAAGGGAAGGCCCGGCCTATGACAACTTTAAAATCCAACCCGATATAGAGATTATTAGGTCTGCATACAGCTTGCCCCTCGTTTTTAAAACCGGCGAAAAATACCAGTATTGTAATTTAGCTTATTTCATGCTGGCAGAAATTATAAAACAGGTAAGTGGCATGCCCTGGGAGGATTATATTCATGATAAATTATTTATTCCGGCAGGAATGAGTAACAGTTACCTGACTGATTTTTATCTCATCATTCCCAACCGTGCAAATGGGTATATGCACAATCATGACACACTGGTTAACGCCACTGCCATGTATGCCATACGACCCAGCGGTGGATTTCTCTCTACTTCTTCAGATATGATTAAATGGGAGAAGGCAGTTCGGGAAGAAAAGATTATTCTTAAAAAAGAGAATTGGGAAAAACTATGGCAGCCGTTTATTAAAACTTCGGATAATGTAGATTCGAAGGAACATTATGGTTTCGGATGGACAATAGATGAATACCGTGGGCATAAGTTAATTGTACACGGTGGTGCAAATCTTGGGTTTAGATCAGTTTTTGCACGTTTTGTGAATGACGGGCTTTCAATTATCATTCTCACTAATACAGATGAAGCAAATCCACGGGCAATTGCAAACGCTCTTGCCGATTATTATTTCAGAAAATAAGTATTTTGTACATATTTTATTGGCCGCCGATTTCGGATCAACACAAGCTCGGTGGCAATTAGCTGACCTTTGTATTATAGGTCTTCGTGCCGACGAAGATTGTGTTATTGAAACCAAGACTCGCTAAATTAGAAAATCCCAGATAATACCGTAGACAGATATGACGCAGTAATCACCGCCTGGACGCCAGCTACAATGGAGGAAACAGAAAAGAACAATACAAATACTGCATAAGCAACCTTATTACTTTCTAATTTAAGTAACTGAAAAATTAGAATATTGAAAAAAAGAAATAAAATCGCAAACAAGGTATAATCTCCTTCTTCGCCGTGCGATCTCAGCCCGGAGATTAGGAAAATAAAATACAAGCTGGCACAACCTATCGCGCCAATAATTGACACTTTTAGGAAAGATGCCTTGAAAGCCTTAAAACAAGCGTAGCCAATCAGAGGGCTAGTGAAAACAATACTGCCAAAATAAAGAAATGGGTTCAAGGATAGCAATTTTAGATTTGTGGATCTAATTATTGTTTTGATAGATAGTAAAGATATCTATTAGTAATCGTTTCTATCTGATGCCTAATCGTTCATATTCCCTTACTTTTTGTTAATACTAAAAAGATAGCTTGGTGAAATTACGGACGACACAATGTTTGGCGGTTACTCGAATAGTCGTGAAGCCGTGGTTCGGCTTGATAAGCAGTGCTCAACTTAATTTCAAACATCAAATTTTATTTATAATTTCAGCAGCGTTTGGTAGGTCAGGACAAGCAACAAGTTCTCAGGCTTTGGCAATATCCGGTCGTTCTAAAGACTAAGGACATTTATAAGTAATCAGGTAATTACAATTTCCTGCCAGTACACCACCATCATCTAATACGGTAAACCCCTTTACATAAACACTGGCGTCAATATCATAGTTCGCATATCTAGAATAAAAAGCGCTCTTCAGCCCGTTTTCGTTATATATCTTACTTGAACTGGTGATAGGAACGTTCCTTGACATTTCCCCAAAGTTTACAATTGACTGGCTGTAAAATAGCTCGTCATTAGGAAACATACAAATAAAAGACTTTACCGTTTTACTTGTATCGTACTGATAATCAAATTCGGTACGATCTGGTTTGTTGGCCCTGCTGTCGGTTGACCTCGCAAGGTTGCCATCTTTCCATGCTGACCGTGGAGAATTCAACCATCAACGGCAGCACCTTCATCAATCTACGCAGCGATTATGGCAGTACCTGGCAGGGAGAAGTCTTTATCCGCAACTGCGTTTTCCTGCCCGCCGGTGGCAAGCCCGCAACTGCCAGCCTGATCGGTGGTGCAAATTCCGGCCAGCATGATTTCGGCTACATTTGTTATATGCCGGAACGGATCACTATCGAAAACCTCCGTATTAACGATTCCAATCATCCGGAGTCATATCAGGGTCCCGCCATTTTTTCAAATTTCAATCCGGAAATGACCGATGCTTCTTATAAAGAAACCTTTCCCTTTGTCAGAACCAGGGAAGTCATTCTCCGCAATGTAACCACTACCAGCGGAAAGAAACTGAGACTGAGCGCCAACCCCTTTCTGTTTAAAGATGTAAAGGTGGTTACCAATTAACCCTGGTAATTACTGTTAAGACAAATATTTTCAGAGATTTAATTGGGGAAGGTATTAAGTGACCGTCCATACTATCTTTTCTATTTACCAGCCGTATTTCTTTTGTATATTAATTTATAAAGGGTGGCATTCATGGAAGATCATATGGATCCCAAATTGGTGGAGAAACTGCATAAACTGGGGTTGACGGAAGAATCTTTGCGGAAGCGGGATTAATCACAAAAAAAGTTAGGGCGAAAAGATGACGCAATATGCATCATGCTGCAGCAAAACAGAACAAACAATAAAAGTGAAACTGCGAACTGATCCTATCTCAGATCTTTTTGAACGCCGGATCAAAGAATGAACCTTCCATACTTTCACAATAAGCTTTAAGCGCAGTGCCTAGCCTTTCCATTTTGACGGAGAGATCAGTTTTCATTTTATCGGGAACCGGGATATCGTCTGAGTTCATTGAACGATAGAGGAAGTCGCAGGTATCATCATCAACCTTTCTAAAGAAAAACTCATGAATCAGCGAGATGTCCATATCATGCACACGAAAACTTTCCGCATACAAAATACCTTCTTCCGACAATGTCATATTAAGTGGCGAAATTAGACTGTCGTAATTATCGAATGTACACTGATGAATGCTTCCGACATATACGCCAGGTGTAGCCTGTTCCACTTTTTGCAGACCTGGCAGCCATTCGGAACGCCCTGGAATATTCATCATCACCATATATACATCACGAAAATTAGCGCCTATACGTATTTCATTATATGCAGTATCATCTTTTTGATAATAATTTTCATGACTCATCTCCACGTTCTTTTGCCGGATAGCATTCATCTCAGCAAACTGAAATTCGACCTTTCCGATAGAATTATACTGTTCCGATGACTTGACCCATTCCATACCCAGGGCCTCAGCAGAATCGGGAACCTGTTGTAAAAGTTTCTCGGTAATCAGCACATACTCATGATTATTGATACCATTTTTCAGTAAGCGGTGTGCGACTATTACATCGGTGCCAGACTGTTTTACAAACCGCCCAACCTTTATTTCGGCGACAGGACCGTGGTGTACGATAAACTTAACAGTAAGGTGGCCGATACAGAGGCAGGCTCCGCAAGGACAAACGCTATGTTTCTGTATCCACTCGCGTTGCGTGTGGAAAGAATTTAAAATCATGAGACAGGTGTCGAAGATTTCCTTTTTAGAAGGCGCAGGCCCTTTTCTGATCATCAACACGGCGTCGCCTTCAATCTCGGCAACTTCATATTCATCGCCAATAGGTGCCACGATTGCATCGATTAACATATTTATAGCCTGGGATCCGTGACTTAGTTCGGTCGTCGTCATAAATTCAGTGAAACCGCTAATATCGGGAATTAGTATAGTTGCGCTGGTGGTGCCCATAATTAAGGGATAGAGAGCTAAGTTAAACAAATTTGGTGAAGAGCCTCAATGATCTGATGGGAAGCCAAAACCTGGTACTAAAGTTTTTTGAGGTGGATACCTTCGAAGTTACTCCATAGCTTACGAGTTTATTAATGCCTTCTTACTTTAGATACTTCTTTAGTAGATTACTGATTAGCCAACGCCAATTCAGGCATGCGAATATTGTATGTTGCTAGTTCCTGTCAACCCAATCTAATATCTTGCGCAAATAATCATGAGAAACTTGCTTCCCATCGTCTATGCCTGATAAGTAATGATTGCAGCCAACACAAGCATCGTAAGTTAAATTTGTCTTTCCCAATCTCAAAAACTCAAGCGGAACGTAATCTAAACCGTAAATGGGAGAGCTATTGTCAGCAGTCGCTGCAACCATGTAAATGGGTATAGTTAATTTCCGTAACTGTTCAAAGGGAGCGACCGAACAGAAACTGGCCCACCGTTGATAAGAATGTCCACCTATTTCTTTGTCAGTCGCCGTGGGATTCTTATACACATTTGCAATATTTTTCAAACTCGCTTCAATGCTGTCCTGGGCTTGTTGTTGTGTTATTTCTCCCTTTGCAGATTTAATACGCCATCCGATAATACCGTCATAGAATTGATTGAGTCCACTACCAACAACAGCAGCGATATGAGTGATCCGTTTATCTTCAGCTGCCAGGGTTGGAACCACTTGTCCACCCTCTGAATAGCCATAAGCAACGATCTTTGTTTTGTCCCAATACTTATGTTTAATCAGATAAGAAACGACCTTTTTTGTCGCTTCAACACGCCATTGTAAACTTAATCGTTTCGTGTACTCATCGGAAAATTTGTAGTCTTTAAGAACTTCATGCACATCGTATTCTTTTACACTCTGGTTTGTGATGACGGTATCGCAGAAATGAGTTCCAGGTTTGTCCAGAATTACATAGTGATACTTTGACTTAGTATTCGCCATTATTTCTGTGGTGAAGGTGTTTGCTGTTGCTTCGAATTTTTTTCCTTTTACATAGATACACAAAGGCAAACCGCCACTCCCGTTTATATCGATAAAAAGCGGTGCTTTTCGAGATATACCTGTTGTATCAACATAGAAACTGATCAGACCTAATTTACTATCAGCTATAGAAAAAGTTTTTAAGCCATAATCAATAGGTCTTGTTGGTTGGGCCATCAAACTTGTTGCAGAAAAAATCAGTAAAACCAGTAAAGCCGTAAACCTCTAACCAGAACCACGATTGTTATTTGAAAAAGATTTTGTATCGCCGTTGGGGGGCTTTTGTGGATATTGGGGCTGATGGTTTTGTTTCAAAAGTTTGACCTTTACAGGATCAACAATCA
>Ga0193752_1000252_pt1 | contig 58907 bp, 46 predicted proteins | sample H1c1metaG_FD_144924 | JGI IMG/M metagenome (GOLD analysis project Ga0193752, IMG submission 144924) | Soil microbial communities from a riparian zone of the East river system, Colorado, United States - H1c1 | ecosystem: Environmental > Terrestrial > Soil > Riparian zone | place: USA: East River...
CACCTTAAACTGCGCCATCGGCCCAAATCCGGTATTGATACCATAGATTAGCTTGTGATCAGAAAACCGACGCAAAAATGAATGGTTTTCTGAAACATTCTGTATAGCAGCTGCGTCCAAATGGATGGCCTTTTGTTTGAAGATAATTTCCGAAAAGTCGTGAAGAGAAAGTCCGCCGCCACCAACTTGTATCATAGAGAGAGGTTCATTATAGAAACAGAGGGCACAAAAAAAATAAAATATAGCCAGCCCATCAAATTTTTATTGTTCGGGCACAACTTCCGCGCCGATAGTAGTATTCAACAGAATATTCCTCGTACATAGCGCACACGCACATTGAAACGCAGAAACGCAATGGAACCTGCCCCTACGTGTCAATAATCTTTACATCGGCGTTTCTTATTATCTTTGTCGACCTAAAATTGTGGCTATGAACGGGATAAGGCTGGCCGTAATATTAAAGGCTTTGTTCATTTTTGTATTTACTTTCAATTCAGTTGCACAGACTGCATACAATAAACAAGGCTTTTATGATGCGATGTCAAGTACAGATATTAAGGTAATAGATCGAGAGATTAAAGAAGCAGAAAAAGCAACCGGCCTGGATAAGCAGGCAATCATCGGTACATTGAGGATGAAAAAGGCAGGATTTGAATCAGGAGCAGGGAAAAGGTTGAAAATTTTCAAGGTCGGACACAAGGAGCTGGAAGCTTCGATAAAACAGGATAACACAAATGCAGAGTATAGATTAATGAGGCTGATGATACAGGAGAATGCTCCGGGAATTCTTGGGTATAAAAAGGAAATAAAAGGCGACAGTGATTATCTTCGCAAATCGTTTAAAAGCCTGCCAGAACCCGTACAAAACGCCATCATTCATTACGCAAAAAGTTCTAAGGTTTTGAGTGAAAAGGAATTCAATTAAGATTTCAGGATGAATAAGAAAGTACTAGCAGTTTATTATACTCAATCTGGCCAGCTAAAACAAATACTCGATAACTTCACTGCTCCGTTTACCCAGGCAGGAATAACCGTGGAAACTGTAAGCATCCAACCAAAAAAAGACTTCCCGTTTCCGTGGACAACCCCTTCGTTTTTTGATGCAATGCCAGAAAGCGTATTGACAATTCCCACAGAGATCGTTCCTTTTCAATGCCAGGAGCTATCTTATGACCTGGTTATATTCGCCTATCAGCCATGGTTTCTTTCACCGAGCATTCCGGCAAATTCACTGCTCCAACATCCTTCATTCAAAGCAATTATTAAAGACACCCCGGTTATCACCCTGATCGGATCACGTAACATGTGGGCAAGTGCGCAGGAAAAAGTAAAGAATTTTCTTAAAGAAGCCGGTGCAAAACTGGTTGGAAACACCGTTCTGATGGATCGTAACCAGAACCATGTGAGTGTGGTGACTATATTTCATTGGATGCTTACCGGCCGGAAAGACAGGTACCTGAACATATTTCCGAAGCCCGGCATCTCTGATGAAGATATCAGGAAGGCGTCGGATTTCGGAACTACAGCAGCCAAACATCTGCAAGAAAATAATCTGGATAGTTTACAAGAGGCATTTATCATACAGAAAGCCATCGAAGTACATTATGGATTGATATTTATAGAAGAAAGAGGAAGCAAACTGTTTAAGCTCTGGGCTAAGCTGATCACAAGGAAAAAGAATCGGACCCGCTGGCTTGTTTATTTTAAATATTATCTTTTAATTGCCCTGTTTGTCGCAGCGCCGATCATATTTACTGTTTACTCAATCTTATTCAGGCCATTTTTGTCCAGGAGTATAAAGAGAAAGAAACAATATTATCTAGCATTGAATTAATTTTATCTGACGATGTCTCTCAACCAGGTCTATATTACTAACACTTCAACGTATTTTCCGAATGAGCCCGTTTCCAACGATGAAATGGAATCTTATCTGGGTTTTATTGACGACAAACCGTCCAAGTCAAGACGAATTGTTCTTAGAAATAACGGGATCAAAAACAGGTTTTATGCCCTGAATAAAGAAGGAAAGGCTACACATAGTAATTCTGAAATGACTGCTGAAGCGGTTAGAAAACTGTTCAATTATGACAATGCCGGGTTGAAAACTATCGAGCTCTTAAGCTGTGGCACTTCTTCTCCGGATCAAATGATGCCCTCACATGCGGTGATGGTTCACGGACATTTGCCGGAAATGAGCGGAATTGAGGTAGTATCACCATCAGGTGTTTGTTGCGCGGGAATGCATTCATTTAAGTATGCTTATATGGCTGTTAAATCCGGCGACGCCGAAATTGCTGTTAGTACAGGATCTGAAAGATTTTCCGCGGCAATCAGGGCTGATCAGTTTAAAGATGAGGTTGTTAAACTCAAGGAGCTTGAAAATAATCCTTATATAGCTTTTGAAAAGGACTTTCTCCGCTGGATGTTGTCGGACGGTGCTGGTGCTTTGCTCCTCTCAAATAAGATGAATGAAACTGGTCTGAGCCTGAGAGTGGAATGGCTCGAAGGAATTTCTTATGCCAACGAGATGGATGCCTGTATGTATATGGGCGCTGAAAAAAACCAGGATGGCTCTCTCACCAGCTATCTCGACTATTCCCCGGACCAATTAAAATCACATTCAGTGCTTAGCATCAAACAGGATGTAAGATTGCTGGGAGATAATATAGTTCCACTTGGTGGCCGAAAACTAAAAGAACTGTTTGACAAAAAAGGACTGAAGTCGGAAGAGATCGATCATTTTCTACCTCATATGTCGAGCGAATTTTTTAAAGGAAAAATACACGATCGGCTCATTGAACTTGGTATAGGTATCCCTTACGAAAAGTGGCGCGTTAATCTTTCTACAAAGGGCAACGTAGGCGCAGGATCTATTTACCTGATGATTGATGAGCTTTTTCATGGAGGTAAGCTTAAAAAAGGGGAAAAAATTCTTCTGTTGGTTCCCGAAAGTTCAAGATTTTCCTATATGTACGGCTTATTGACTGTTTGTTGATCTTTTTACTGATTTTTGGCAATTAAATCCCGGTAGTATGAAAAAAGAAAACATTCCCCAGGATAGAAGTGCTTTGGCAAAACTCACCAAAGAGCTGAGTTATGCAACAGATGAATCAGGCAATTATGTTACTGCACTTAGCAATGGGTGGGAGATAAAAGCGGAAGCGCTTGACATTGCCTGGGACGACATCAAACACCGGATAGCTGATGCAAAAGCAAAAGTTGACAGGAAAGAAGCCAGCCCGGTATTGTTCTTCATGGAACTCAGACTGATGGACATGGGAATTGTCGCAGGCTACACCGGCTTTTGGAAATGGCAGATCAAAAGACACATGAAACCAGCCGTGTTCCAAAAATTATCCGATAAAAAATTACAACGATACGCAGACGCATTTAATGTCAGCCTGACTGAGTTGAAAACAATGAACGTTGATGAAGACTGATTTTGTACATACCCAGGCCGCCCATTGTGAAAACGGAGTTACAACAAACCTGCTCAGTGGCGCAGGAGCGACCTCATTAACAGAACCACTGGTTTTTGGAATAGGCTCAGGACTGTTTTTCATCTACATCCCGTTTATGAAAGTAAACAAGGGGCCTGCATTTGCTTACCGCACAATGCCCGGACTCATTTTTAAACGAACCTGTAAAGCACTGGGCATCCCCGTTGTAAGAAAAAAGTTTTCTTCCCGTGAACAGGCCCAAAAGTTTTTGGAACAATGTATCGGGGCAGGCCAGCCAGTGGGATGCCAGGTAGGCGTATACTACTTATCATATTTTCCCAAAGAATACCGGTTTCACTTTAATGCGCATAACCTGATAGTTTATGGTAAAGAAGGAGACGACTACCTGATCAGCGACCCGATCATGGAAGGTGTAACTAAACTCAGTACCTATGAATTAGAACGGGTAAGATTTGCCAAAGGAGCAATGGCTCCGCGGGGACAGCTATATTATCCGCGGGAAAAAAAGATCATAACACCTGACCAGATCCGGGATGCAATAAAAAAAGGTGTGAAAAGAAATGTCCGGGACATGCTACATATTCCCGGACCAATAGCAGGAGTAAGCGGAATTCGCTATACCGGCAAAAGAATAAAGAAATGGCGCGATAACCTCGGTCTACCAAAGGCCGGGCTGTATCTCGCTCAACTTGTGCGGATGCAGGAAGAGATAGGCACTGGCGGTGGAGGCTTCCGTTATATCTATGCTGCTTTTTTGCAGCAGTCTCATGCTTATCATCCCAATGACTCTTTACTTGAAATCTCAAAGAAATTCACAAAGGCCGGTGATCTCTGGAGAAATGCAGCAGTCCAGGCAGCTGGCATTTACAAAGGTCGTCTTACTAAACAGGAAGATTTTAATGTGATGGGCGATATTCTGTTCGAGATTGCAGACTTAGAGAAAGATGCGTTCCAGGACCTATCCAAAATGAAATGGACCTGATGAATAATGAAGCGGTTAATATAGAAAATCTCCAGTTTGCTTATCGTGACCAACCGCGTCAACTCTTTTCTGATCTTAACCTTCAAATAGAGAAAGGCGAAAGCTTTGGCATCTTCGGTCCTAATGGCGCCGGTAAAACAACTCTTATGAGTATCATGACCGGTCTTATAGAATATACCGGGGGTTCGGTAAAACTATTGGGGCAGGAAGTAAAGACCAAGAAAAAATATTTTAATAAACGCTTTGGTTTTGTACCCCAGGACTTTTCTTTTTACCAGGAACTTACGCCAAAAGAAAACCTTGAGTTTTTTGGTTCCTGGGCAGGATTAAATACATCAACCATAAATAAAAGGATCGATGAACTACTGGATGTTCTTGGCTTAAACGATGTGAGAAATAAACAGGTTCAAAAGTTTTCGGGTGGTATGAAGCGTAGGGTAAACCTGGCAATATCAGTGATACATCATCCAGAAGTATTATTTCTCGACGAACCAACTGTTGGCGTAGATGTACAGACACGTTTTGCAATAATAGATTACCTTAAGAATCTTAACGCGGCCGGAATGACACTAATTTACACTTCACATCAGTTACATGAAGCAGAATCTCTATGCCGCAAAATAGCCATGATTGATGAAGGAAAAATCATCGTGCACGACTCACTGGAAAATCTGCTGAGCAAACATCAACAAGATGGCCTTGAAGGTTTATTCCTCAGCCTGACTGGCAAATCTTACCGCGATTGATCCATGTTTAAATTGTATGCAACCATATTGAAGGACCTTCGTATCCTGCTGCGCGATAAGGTTGGACTTACCCTCATGTTCCTGATGCCGGTAGTGCTGGCAATAGTTATAACGATAGTGCAGAACAGCACTTTTGAAATGGTGAACAACAACAAAATGGCCCTGCTTCTTTGTAATCGCGATACAGGTGAAGCGGCAAAACAGCTTGAATCGGCGATTGAAAAAGTAGGCATGTTCAATGTTACAAAGATCCCGCCAGGGGAAGATGAAAAACAGATCTCAGAAAGAATGGGATCAAAAGATGCATTGGTGGCAATCATCATCCCTGCTACCTTTTCGTCGGAATTAAGTGCAAGAACAAAAGACATCGCAGCCCGTGCATTGAAAGATGTTACTATTGATACAACTTATGCCGCACCAACAACAAGTGGACAAATCGGTCCGATAACACTATATTACCATCCGGTTCTCCAGGCTTCGTTCAGGCAATCTATTCAGGGCGCATTAAAAAGTACATTACAAATAGTAGAGAGCCGCCAGGTGGTAAGAAATCTCTATCAGAATCTGAATGAAGAGCAGATTCCTGATACATTGGAAAACGAAATTATTACTAACCAGGTTCCCATTACAGAAATCCCGGTTTCAAGGGATGGAAGCCGCTCTATCCCTAATGCTTCACAACATAATATTCCTGCCTGGACGGTGTTTGCAATGTTTTTTGTTGTAATTTCTTTAGGTGGAAGTGTTGTGAGAGAAAAGCTTAGCGGAAGTTTTCTTCGACTGAAAACCTTGCCGACTAACTACCTGGTGGCCCTCATTTCAAAACAACTTACCTATATAGTTGTTACATTTTTTCAGGCCTTGGTTATCTTTTCAATTGGTATCCTGATCTTCCCAAAGCTTGGATTGCCTAAACTCAACCTTCCAGCAGATATTGGGGGCTTAATAATTGTAACACTGATGTGTGGATGGTGTGCAGCAAGTTATGCGATCTGTGTCGGAGTAATTACGAAAACACAGGAACAGGCTAACGGCCTGGGTGCTGTGTCAATTGTGTTGCTTGCCGCAATCGGAGGAATACTGGTGCCGTCATTTGCAATGCCGTCGTCGTTTAAATATATCATGCAACTTTCACCTTTACATTGGTGCCTGGAAGCATACTATGGCCTATTTCTGGAAGGGGGAAAACTAAAAGATATTTTGATTAATATTTTACCTTTATTGTTTATTACACTTGTAATACAGGCAATCACATTAATCGCGTTGAAGAGAAAAAATCTAATTTGAATTTATGATAATGGAAACAGAAGACTTAAAACTGCAGGTTAAAAAACAAATCGTTCAGTTTCTAAATCTGATGACGGTAAAACCGGAAGATATCAAGGATGACGAACCGCTGTTTGGCGAGGGACTGGGGCTGGATTCAATAGATTCAATTGAACTGATAGTGTTACTTTCACGCGAATATGGAATCACCATCCAGGATCCCAAAGAAGGCCGAAAGATACTGGTTGATGTAAATACCATGGTTGGCTATATTGAAAAACACAGAACAAAATAAAATACCTATAGTGAGCGATATTGTGGTTACAGGTCTGGGTATAATAAGCGCTATTGGCAATTCAGTAAATGAAAACCGCGAGGCATTGATAAATGGCTTTTGCGGCATTTCAACATTAGAAAACTTTCCTTCAAGATTTTCGGGCGTACTTCCTTGTGGTGAGATCAAAATCAGTACTGAGGAACTAAAACAAAAATTGGCTGCCACTCAACCAGGAGTAACCCGAACAGACTTATTATGTCTTCATGCATTCAGGCAGGCAATTGAAGATGCCGGACTCACAACTGAAGAGATCGAAAGTCCCGACACAGCTTTTATCAACGGCAACACTGTTGGAGGTATGTGTCTTACAGATGAACTGTATCATGATGCAAACAAACATGAACAAGGATCCGAATACCTTGGCTCTTATGACTGTTCTTCGGTAACACTTTCTATACAAGCTCAATACAAAATGCAGGGACCGGCCAGCACCATTAATACAGCATGTTCTTCCTCGGCAAATGCAATCATGTTTGGTGCAAGGCTGATACAAAACGGATTTGCAAAACGTGCCATTGTCGGAGGTGTTGATAGCCTTGCAAAATTTACATTGAATGGATTCAATTCCTTGCACATTCTATCGCCTGCACTATGCAAACCTTTTGATAAGGACAGGCAAGGCCTTAACCTTGGTGAAGGGGCAGCATTTCTTATACTGGAAAAAGAAGAAGATGCTGCAGGGAAAAATATTCATGCCCGTCTGAGTGGTTATTCAAATACAAATGATGCATATCATCCTTCTTCATTATCACCTGCCGGAGATGGCCCCTATCTTGCAATGAAAATTGCGTTGGAATCCGCGGGTCTTTTACCACAGGAAATTGATTTCATAAATACCCATGGTACCGGAACAGAAAACAATGATGAGGTGGAATCTAAGGCGATGATTCGAATTTTTGAAATCATTCCGACCTTCAGCTCAACCAAAAGTAACATTGGTCATACACTCGGTGCAGCAGGAGCAATTGAAGCGGTGTATAGCATACTTAATTTAAAACACCAGGAAATATATCCCTCCCTTAACTTTAACGAACCACAAGCCGACACCGGCCTTGTTCCGGTCCGCGAGTATAAACAGGTTCACCTTAAACATATCATGTCAAATTCTTTCGGCTTTGGTGGTAATTGTTCCTCATTGATTTTTTCAAAAGTCTGACCCGATGTTTTATATCCAGGAATCCACATGCATTTCATCGCAATCAACCTTTCTCAATAAGATCAACCTGCTTGAATACCAGGTTCCCGAAGGCAATAAATTTTCTGTTAAAGAACCTTCGTACGAAGACATCCCTGAGAAAATATTGAGGCGCATGGGCAAGGCCGTTAGACTCGGAGTCGGGGCAGCAATGCCACTAATTGCGGGTTCTGGAAACCCTGACGGAATCATAATAGGAACTGCCAATGGAGGAATGGAAGATTGTATTAAATTTCTAAATCAGATCATTGAGTATAAAGAAGGGCTGTTAACGCCGACTAATTTTGTTCAAAGCACTGCGAATGCTGTGGCCGGCCAGGTTGGTATGCTTCTAAAAAACAATGGCTACAATATCACTCATGTTCATCGTGGACATTCTTTTGAGAATGCTATGCTCGATGCAGCCATGCATTTGGCCCAATATCCCGATGCCCGTTTACTATTAGGTGCAGTTGATGAAATATCCGCCTATAATTATAACATTGATTTGTTAGCTGGTTGGTACAAAACAACTGCCATTAACCCGGCAGAAATTTATAAAAGCGATAAACCCGGCAGCTATCCGGGTGAAGGATCAGCTATGTTTATCGTAGATAATAAAAAGCAACAGGGATCCGTCCGGATTGATGCTTTGAAAACCATTACATCTAATGATCCGCAACTCGTTAGGCATCGCTTTCACGAGTTTATCACATTGAATAATTTACAGAACGATCCACCCGGCCTATATTTATCCGGCGAAAACGGCGACAGCAGGATGATGCATTTTTACGAAGCTTGTGAAACACAAATTGAAAAGGTTCCTGTTGCGAGGTTTAAACATATATCAGGTGAGTTTGCAACCGCTTCTGCAATAGGTTTATGGTTATCAGCTGAAATACTTCGGAGCCAGGAGGTTCCCGTACATATGTGGAAACACCAGCAGCCTAACCCAATGGCAACACAACGCCACCCTTTACACAAAATATTGATCTACAATAACCATAAGGCTCTTCAACATAGTTTTATGCTATGCAGCATTGATCTATAATAAATCATTGATCTATAATATTTGGCAAATGACTTGTTGGGTTCACTAACATAAACGCGCATAAACCCTGAGGCTGGCTTAGGTTTTGATTAATATCCTGCTTTATGCAGAATCAAAACAAGTCAATATGAAAAAGTCAATCTTACATTTTTCCGCAATCATTTTTTTGGCCGGGGCATCCTTTATAAGCCTCGAATCCTGTAAGTCAAAGCCTAAAGATGCAGATATTGAAGCGGCGATCGTGTCCAAATCGACATCCTACCCTGGATTATCCGCAACGGTAAAGGATGGTGTTGCCACATTAACCGGGACTGCGTCAGATGAAGCAACTAAAATCGCTTTTGAAAATGATGTAAAAGGCATTGAAGGAGTAAAAAGTGTCGTGAACAACATTAGTGTAGCTCCTCCTCAAGCCGCGGCCCCTGTCGAAATTGCTGCCGATGATCCGATTGCCAAAGGTCTTGCTGATGCAACAAAAGATTATCCAACAGTTACGGCGACGGTCAATAATGGCGTTGTGACCTTAACAGGCGAACTTGAGCGATCAAAATTACCAGCGTTGATGAAGTCAATAAACACATTGAAACCAAAGAAAGTTGAACAGAAACTGACTTTGAAATAAGCAGGGGTAAACGCGATTATTATTTACTGATTTACAAAGCAGCAATTATCCCTGGTATACAATAATTCTGGTAGACAAATAATTATCTCTATTCAAACTTAAATTATAGGAGGACCAAATTATGGCTCTGCAAGATAAATATAAACAGCTGATCGATTCAGCCAAGGCCTCAGGTGTTACTAATCTACAGGTAGGGGTACAGGATAATGTGCTGTACATAAACGGGGAGGCGCCTGATGGAAGAACAAAAGACTCATTATGGGAAATTTATAATCAGATCGATCCTGACTTTCGTGGCGGAGATTTAATCCTCGATATAAATGTTTCGAATATGGCTGCAGGTGTCAAGGCAAAGGTTGTCACAGAAACTTCTAATCTGAATATCCGCAAAGGTCCGGGAACTGATCAACCCATTGTAGGAAAGGCAAAACACCATGACTATGTTACGCTTGTAAGCAAAACAAATGATCAATGGTGGCTGGTTAAAACGGCGAGTGGAGAAGAAGGGTATGCATATGCTCAATATCTTTCGGTTGAATAATTAGAGCAACCCGACGGTATTTATAGGGTCGCTTCTGTTGGACGCGGTCCTTTTTTGTGCGAGCAGCAATAAACATATTTCTTTAATCGCAATATTACACCGAATGCCAAAACACCATTAGAATCTGATTAAAATTGACCTACAATTAATCTAGCGCCGTATCCCACCCATATTTTTAGTTATATTGAGTAAATACATACAGATTAGTAATATATCCTATTTATTCATAAGGCGATGAAGCTACTAATCATTGAAGACGAAAGAGAAATTTCAGATAGTATCTGCGATTACATGGAAAACGATCATTTCTTTTGCGAGCGGGCCGCAACTTATCCCGAGGCGCTTGAGAAATTAGCCAATTCCTCCTATGCCTGTATTTTGCTGGATATCGGGTTACCGGGCGGAAGTGGCCTCGGGTTACTCGAATATCTCAAAAAAGAAAACAGGACTGACGGTATCCTGATAATTACTGCAAAGAATTCGCTGGATGATAAGGTTACCGGTCTCAACTTCGGCGCAGACGACTATTTAACGAAGCCATTTCATCTTGCTGAACTTTCAGCAAGGGTCACGGCAATAACCCGACGCAAAGCATTCGATGGAAAAAGCACTATCGCCTGTAACAATCTGCTTATTGATCTGAAAAAGAAAACGGCAAGTGTCAACGACAGGTTAGTGGATCTAACAAAAAAAGAATATGACCTGTTGCTGTATTTTTTAAGCAACAAAAATAAAGTGATATCCAAGAATGCTATCGCTGAACATCTCTGGGGGAACAATGCCGACCTGGCCAGCAACTACGACTTCCTGTATACTCATATAAAAAACATGAGAAAAAAACTGGTTTGGGCCGGCTGCGAAGATTATGTGAGATCAGTATATGGGATGGGTTACAAATTTCAGCAGCATGATTAACAAATGAAACTATTCTCAAGGCTGTACAGGTTAAATCTGTTTGCCACATTATCCATCTTTATTTTTTCCAGTATTGGCTATTACTTCCTGATAAGATTTGTAGTAATTAAGCAGTTTGATGAAAATTTACAAATTGAAAGATCAGAAATAGAAAAATATGTAGGAACTCATCATGAATTGCCAGAGATCTTCGCTGTAAAAGATCGTCTTATTACATTTAGCCCGACGGACAAGTCCCATAAATCGACATTTCAAACCATCGCCACATATGATACAGTGGGAGCAGATACTGCTGACTTCAGGAAACTATTTTTTACCGTCCAGGCAGGCAATCAATGGTATCAGGCAATGGTAGGCAAATCGATGGAAGGCACCGAACATCTTATACACACTATTATAGCGATAACCATCGTTGCTATAATGCTGATACTGTTAGTTTCTTCCATTATTAACAGGGTCGTATTGAAAACCCTTTGGCAGCCGTTTTATAAAGTGCTGCAGTTGATGAAAAATTATCAGGTAAGTAAACCAGATCCGCTTGTATTCCCTGACAGTAAGATAGAAGAGTTCAATTTTATGAGTTTAGTCTTAATGAAAGCCACTACCAAAGCAAATCAGGATTACCTGACACTGAAAGAATTTACCGAAAATGCCTCTCATGAAATGCAGACACCGCTGGCTATCATCCGATCGAAAATAGATCTTGTTATACAGGATGAACAAATATTCGCCAGGCATAGCATCAACTTGCAGGCAATGTATAAGGCAATTGACAAACTGACGAACCTGAATTACTCCCTGTTATTCCTTACTAAAATCGAAAACAACCAGTTCAATGATACAAGGGAGATAAATATCCGCGAAATACTGGACGAAAAAATATTTCAATTTGAGGAAATACTTTTAGTCAACGGAATAAAATTGTCCGTAAAAACAACAGATGTTAAGGTAGATATGAACGGGATGCTGCTGGACGCCCTGCTGAATAACCTGATAAGTAATGCAGTGAAACACAACAAGGCAGCGGGAAGTATTAACATTAATCTCACCAGCGACAAAAAACTGGTGATTGGTAACTCTGGAAACGGTGTATTGCTGGATCAGAAAAAAGTGTTCACACGTTTTTATAAGCCCGAACAAAACACCCAAAATACCGGCTTAGGTTTATCCATTATGAAGCATATATGCATTGCATCCGGGTGCAAAATCAGCTACCACTATGAAAACGATTTTCATTTTTTTACCGTAGATTGGATAATAACATAACAGTCATTAATTATAAACCAGCAGGGGCCTTTTTGTAACAGCATTGTTTATAAGGGTCACTGAAACATTGAATACGTCCGCAATCAGATCTGCGGTTAGCACTTCCATAGTGTTGCCATGAGCATTTAGTCTTCCGTTCTTGAAAAAAAACAGTTTATCTGCATATTGTAAGGCCAGGTTTATATCATGTATAACCGCTATAACGATAGTATCGTTGCCGGTGAATTCGCGTGCTATCCGAAGGAATTCCTGCTGATAGCTTATATCAAGATTATTGAGTGGTTCATCCAAAAATAAATAACGATTGCCTTCCTTTGGCCGTTCCCAGATCTGGGCCAAAACCCGGGCGTATTGTACTCTTTGTTTTTCGCCACCACTCAAAGTCAGATAATTACGTTCCTTAAAATCAGTGAGTCGTAATCTTTCAATGACATCGTTACAAATAGAATTATCTTTTGGGGAAGGGTTAAAATCAAAATGCGGGTAACGACCCATCATTACCACTTCATCAACAGTGAGTGGAAAGCTTAGATCAGGTTGTTGGCTCATGACAGCGCGGTGCCTGGCAAGTTCCCTTAGCTGTTGTTTTCTGAGCACTTTCTCATTGTAACAAACCCTTCCTGTATAACCCTGTATTTCGCCACTAAAAATACGGAAGAACGTTGATTTGCCAGATCCGTTGGGTCCGAGGATCATATTAAATTCGCCGGCATGAAACTCAATATTTATATCTTCCAATATCTTTCTGTTGCCTATCTTATAACTGATATTTTCTGTTCTAAGCATTGCCGCCTCCTTTGGTTTGAATGATGTCAAACTTTTTTAACAGAAAGAGAAAAATCGGTGCACCAACTAATGACGTTATAATTCCGATAGGAATTTCTGCGGGGGGGAGTAACATTCTTGCACCAAAATCGGCCAGAGTTAGTAAAAGCGCGCCCAATAGCATTGATGCTGGTAAAAGCCTTTTATTATCGCTTCCAATGAGCAGCCGCAACACGTGTGGAACTATCAAGCCCATGAAACCGATTACTCCCGTGAACGCAGTTGCTACAGCGACCATTGCCGTATTAATGATCATGATTTTCTTTTTTAGTTGATCTGCATCTACCCCTAAATATGTCGCCTCGGCTTCACCAAGCAATAAGGCATTCAGTTGCTTCGTATAACGTAATGCAATCGCAAACATGATGAAAGCTACGGTTCCTACAATAGCAACCTGTGACCAGCTGGCACCGGAAAAAGTTCCCAGGTTCCAGAAAGTTATACTCCTTGCCTGTGGGTCCCTGGCCACATAACTCATGAAGCCCATACCGCTAAGACCAACAGCATTTACTGCTATGCCTGCCAGTAAGAGTGACAGTATCGAAATTCTTCCGGCGCTCTTTGCAAGCATATATACAATATATGTAGCCAGCAACCCGCCGGCAAAAGCAAAAACCGGCACTAGCAGGGGTCCAAGTATGCTTTTCAATCCGATACTCATATTTGCTGCCAGAACAAATACAACAGAGGCTCCGAAAGCCGCACCTGCGCTTGTACCAACCAACCCTGGTTCCACTATGGGATTTCGGAAAAGGCCTTGCATTAATACCCCGGACACGGAAAGTATAGCACCGGTGATGGCACATAACAGTACCCTGGGCAATCGAATCTGCAGAAACACCGCTTCATAGATACTACCCGGTTTTTTTCCCCCGGCAAAATGTTTGAGCGATGACAACATTTCACCGGGCGAAATGGACACAGCGCCAAATACAATTGCAACAAGCAGCATCAGCATCAACAATAAAACAAGCGCAGGAAAAAAGAATTTACTGTTTCTTAGCATAACCAGGCGGGTGTAATAATTTCATTAATTGAATAATATTATCTCCGGACCTTGGTCCAAAATAGATAATATCATGTTCCTCGAACCTAACAATACGTTTGTTTTTACCCGCATTTGTTAGTGCTACGCCAGGAACCTCTGATATAAACTTATCCATACTTCCCATCTGGTCGTAACCATAATCAGTAGCAATTATAATATCCGGATTGGCAGTGGCGACAGCTTCTGCGCTGATCTCGCGCGCGCCGCTTGCCTTATAGCTGGTAACTTTCCCGCCCGCCATTTGAATCATCTTGTCTGCGACACCACCCCGGCCGCTCATGACGAAGTATATATTGCTGGCACGGCCAAAATGAATGATCATAACATTTGGAGTATCCCCTGGAGCAATTGTACTAAGCGCCCCGGCTGACCGCGTTAACCCCGCATCCATTTTGACAATAAGAGAATCTGCCTTATGTTGCTCCCCGAAAAAAACACCCAGTTCTTTCAAAAGAAGCCGGGAGCTGTCGATAGTATTTGCACCGCCGAAAACTTTTATGTTCAATCCCGCTTTGACTATTTGCGGTATTACATTCTCCGGGCCTATGTCATTGCTATGGATCACCAGTTCAGGATTCATGGCAATGATAGTTTCAGCACTGAGCGCCCGGTGATAACCAACTGTTTTTAACAGCTTCGCACTATCAGGGTAAGTGCTGCTTAAATCAACCGCAACAATATTATGACCCTTGCCCAGCGCAAATAACATCTCGGTTAAATGCTTTGAAAGAGAAACAATACGCTGATCTTTTAGTGTATCATTCTCCCGGTTACCAAATCTTCCGCAAGCAACAACGCAGATTAGTAATAACATCGCGAATGCGTAAGAATAAAAATATATAGTCCTGGTTTTTCTCATGATTACAAAATGATAGGGGCAATTCCGCAGAACTACCCCTTTTCGTTAAAAATTATATTTTAAATTAATGCCGCCAAACAAGGTCGCATTTACAGGGGCCGGTATGTACGCATCCGGTAATTGATTTACAAATACCATCTGGTAATACTTGCTGTTAAATATATTGCCCGCTCCAAAGTAGGCATCAAGGTCAAAATGCGTTGCAATATTTTTTTGGAAACCTATCTTGGCATTAACGAGGTTAAAGCCAGCCGCGTAAAGGTCATTGAGTGAAGTAATGGGCATTGGATCCTTATAATTATAAGTGATGTTTGCGTAGAGCCCTGGTTTTGTCATGACATCAATACCAATATTAGCCATCACCTTAGCAACTCCTGCGACATCCTTCCCGCTGTAATCTTCAGTTTGCACAACAGATTTCTGTATCGTAAAATTACTTCCATATTTAAAATCAGAATAGGTTATGTTGGCAAAGGGACGAATCACATTAATAAATCCCTCGCTATTGATGTTGTACCTCACCAATGCCTCTATTCCACGGTGAATTTGTTTGCCGCCATTTACCATATAAGAATATAGCGTTGTATTAGGCGACGCCGGAGACGCCACTGAAATAGAAGTCATCTTGTTAGAAAACTCCGCATAAAAGTAAGCGATCTCATACATCAGATCAGCATTCAACAACTGTCCTTTACTTCCTAATTCATATTGGTTGCCGGTCTCTGGTTTTAGTACCCCGTTCACATTCCCGGTAGGCGGTGTTGGTGGATTTGTAATCACTGGAGTTGTAATATAAAAATAGGAACTCACTGGCGCTTTATACCCCTTGCTATACGAAGCATATAAGGACATATGCTTATTGAAAACTTTGTTAATGGCAAAATGCGGTGATACCATTGCTTTATATGTTGTATCGAATTTGGATGGCCTGGCCGCCATTGCCACATTGAACCGGTCATTCAGCGCGATGCCCATATTGCTGCTTCCCACGCCAGCCGTGAGTGAAAAATCACCTGGAAGACCCAACGTCCACTCAGTGAATAGCGACATGGTTTTGCTGATCGTTGCAAAGTTTGAAGTAGTTGCGTTGATGATCCAGTAAGGACTTGTACCATATTTCCAGGCACTGCCGGTATCAGATGGATCCTGTTTCATATTGTAACCAAGGGTCTGCGCATCCTGGCGCTGAAGCTCTATACCGGTAATGCCGGCTAAAATGATTGACCTACCGGCCTTAAATTTTGTATTGAAAACAGAACGCAGCCCGTAATTGATACTGTTTTTATCTGTCCAGCCACCAGCTGAACTCGCATTGCTGGTAAATCCTGTTCCAAATACCGTTGTGGAGTTGGAAATCGCAGAATTGAATTGATAAGTATGGCCAACACCAGCCCTGAATGTAATTACCCCGCTGTGGGCATTCCTTTTAATATATTCGATGTTGCCGGAATAATCATTGTTATTGTATTGGTCTATGGTCAGCTCGCCAAACCTTTCATCGTAACTGTTACTATATCCTACATAAGTGTTAATCAACTGCTTCTCACCCGCATGAAAACTGGCAACAATACTGGCAAAATCCTTTTTTGACTTGTTGTGGATTGAAGAACCATCGTAATCCTGGTGACCATAATTAACAAGCAGTGATGAATATTCAGTTGCCGTTTGAAAGGTTGATGTAAACCTACGAAGACCGTAGTTGCCAATCATTACCTCCTGGCCAACTGAAGTTTTGCCCTTTTCAGGCGCAATAGTGCTCAGGTTGACCGCCCCGGCAATAGCGAGACCGTACAAGGTTCCTGCCGGCCCTTTCACAACTTCGACATTACCGATAGAACCCATATCAATGTCATCAAGAGTTGTTATACCTTCCGCATCAGTAACAGGTATTCCGTTCAGGTAAACCTTATATCCCTGGCCATCAAAGTTACTACTGATACCCCTGGTTCCCCTTGAACCATTTCCGTAACCACGGATATTGAATTGCTGACCACCCGACACAGATCTCCTGTTCATAGTCACACCCGGAACATTTGCCTGGATAGCATCATCAAGGAATAGACCCATGCCACGTTTCAGTTCAACAGGGGTTAACTTACCTATAGAGGCCGGCTGGTACAAAATGGATTTATTCTGGTTGGATGTTGCCGTAATTTCAACCTGCTCCAGCGTACCCTTAGTGGTAGCGAGATAAATAAAGATCTCCGTGTTACAATTTTTTATAGCTTTTTCCTGGGTTGAATAGCCAATGAAGGAAGCGGCAACTGAACTTGTTTCACCACAGTTAATTGAAAACATGCCATCACTACCAGTCATTGTACCCTGATTGCCATAAGTTATAGTAGCACCGGAAAGAGGCTTGCCGGTTCCTGCGTCCATCAGCTTTCCTTTCAACATTGTTTGCGAAAAAGCACAGGATGATATTATTGTGAGTAGCAGAATAATAAAGCTGCCTGATTTCATAAGAATTATAATTATAGATTAATCAATAGCATTAACTCAGCAACAGCTTGCGCTCAAGCTTGTGCCAGGCTAAAATGCGCACCGGGTCCACTAAGTCAAACGGACGCAGACGTATCTTAAAACATTATTAAATATTAGTAATCGAAACTTATGATAACAACCTGGGCGGAGGGATGATTATTTCCTTATAGCAGGAAGAGATTTCAGATTTAAAATAATAGAAATCAGGTTGTTGTTTTGAACCGAAAGAAAATGCCCAACAAGCTGAACTGACCTGCAGATGTAATAAGGGAGAATAAATAGTGATTTTGTGATTCTTTCTCTTTTCATTGTCGGCAGCATCTTTGACTGCTAATGCGAATTTGTGCATGAGTTCCTCTTCGTGCTCATCGTTCAAACAATATAGAAAGGTTTTACCATTTTTCACTTTGATCCTGATAACATCATAATACGTACCGTTGAGAACAAATTCCTTACCTTCTTCCTCCCACTTAATGTCATCATTGACCTGAATGATCTCAAGATAACGGTCAGGCACACCCGAAATAATCTCGGCCCTTACTATCTCTCTTATTTGAAATCGATGAATGGCAAAGACAATTAAATGACCCGCAAATCCGGAACAAAAGACCAATAGAAAGAATATGGAATTTAATTTTTTCAACCAGCTATACTCCGTTTATATGCCTGAGGTATGTTGATGTTTTTTTCATCTTGCTTCTGATTCATTCGCTGCAACCAGGAAAATCAAGTTTGATACAGGCTAAAAATTAACTATAAAATAGGTGTAAAAAGGCTGAATCAAAGTCTCCAGCGATAACTATCATGTGGCAAGAAATGCGATAGGATGAATGAGCGATCCAACGAATTAAGAAAATAAATATTACAATGAAATCTCCGTAATTACAAATATAAGGGCATTTAAATTTTATATTTATAAATATTTTTCTCAGCGTCCTGCCATTAAGCCTTCGGATATTATCTCACATCTCTTATTAGTAATTTATGAAGCATGTATTTTGGCTGTTGCTGTTTTTTAACGTTATATCCCTGTCAGCGCAGGATATCAGTGGGATCTGGCAGGGCAGGTTAACACAGGAGCCGGGGGGGTGTTTTCCGGAATATTATATAGAATTACAGATCAAAAAATTCAATCGGGACATCGAAGGCGTATCATATGATTACTATGACACGACAAAATTCGTCAAACTTAATTTTACAGGAACCATAGAAGGCGCCAGGAGCAAGACGATCATGATCTCAGAGAAAAAGGTACTGACAGAAAGGATTCCCGAAGACTGCGTTCCATGCATGAAGACTTACAACCTGGTGTATACACGTCGCAATAACGAGGAAAGTTTATCTGGCAGATGGGTTGGTGAGGATATGGGAACTATCGCAGGTTGTCCGCCTGGTAACATCTATTTAAAACGAGTTGCAAAATCGGCTTTCGAAGAAAAGAAAATCAGAAAAACCATACTGGCCCATACCATTTATGTAGATGAGCCGGATGTGAAAGTAGCGTTCTATGATAATGGAACCGTTGACGGAGACTCAATAACAGTATTCTTCGATAACCAGCTGGTGGTTTCAAAAAAAGGATTATCTCTTAACCCAATAAACCTTGACTTAAAGCTTGAACCAACAAAAGAACACCAGATGGTTGTGCTGGCAGAAACGATGGGAACAATTGCACCCAATACTTCGGTAGTGGTTGTTACTTCAGGCACCAGGCGCTACGAGCTCTTACTTTCGTCGAATGAAGAGAAAAACTCATCAATTAAAATTATTTATAACATAAAAAAAACTTCAGAATCTGAATCCAAAAATTAGACAGATATAAAAATGTAGAAATAAACGCTGCCGAAAATTTGATTAACAGTTGATATAGCCTACTGTTTCTAGATAGAATGTATTTATAATCACTACTGTATAATTACAACCTCGTTCGTATAAATTTACAAAAAGAAACAATCGAACATCTGATTGTTCAAATTCCCACTCTCTTGCAAGGGAACCTTACAGTAAAGCATCAAACCATATCCCTGCCCTAATCTAGCCAACATTGCACTCATAAACGATAGCACTTGCCGTATGGGATGAATCATTGTTATCCGATTCAAAACAATTTTCATCTAAACCATCACTAATCAAACTGCTATGCGGATTCTCGTATTATCACTAATTCTATTTGCTGCAACCAATCTTTGTGCACAGGACCGGTTCATTAACGGTAAAATCTTTGCGGGTACTGAAGACTCAGTGCTTGCTGGTGCAACTATCTCCATTAAAGGATCAAAAACGGCAGTAGTAGCCGACAGCGAAGGGGCGTTCAAAGTAAAAGTGAATGGAACCAACCCCGTACTTGTTGTGGAACACATGGGATATAAAAAAACTGAGGTGCCCGTGGAAAGTAAATCCACGATAAATGTATTTCTGGATGCAAATCCTTCAGTATTAAATGAAGTAATCGTAACCGGTTATGGTCAGCAAACAAGGCGAACATTAACCAGTGCGATCACCTCTGTATCATCAAAAGAAATTGCCAACCTGCCACAGCCTAATCCCAGTTCATTATTACAGGGAAGAGCATCAGGCGTTCAGGTTAACAATAACTCCGGAACACCCGGTGGCGGTGTCTTCGTAAGAATACGCGGTACACAGTCAATTACAGCAGGCAATGAGCCGCTGTATGTGCTTGATGGAATTCCACTGCAATCAGACAACCTATCAGGTATTGGTCTTGGTGGAAGCGTAACGAGTCCGCTTGCAGACATCAACCCTGCAGATATAGAATCTATGGAAGTTTTAAAGGATGCTTCTGCTACTGCTATATATGGTGCAAGAGCCGCCAATGGCGTTGTACTTATCACCACAAAAAAAGGCGCAAACAAAAAAGCTAAGATAAGTGCCGGATATTATTACGGCGACCAGGAAGCAACTAAGCTGCCGGCGGTTGTTGACGGACCAACCTTCGCGATGCTGCAAAATGAAGCAGCAACAAACAATGGCACGCCAATACCATATCCTGATCCCTCTTCTGCAATGAATACTGATTGGACGCAATTTGTTTTTCAAAATGCAAAAATCCGCAATGCAGATATTTCAGTGGCCGGTGGAAGCGAAAAAGTAAAGTATTACATTTCTGCCAATGACTTCAGGCAGGAAGGAATACTTAAGAACTCTGACTACGATAGAAGAACATTGCGTGCAAATATTGATTTCAGCGCAACAAGCAAATTGAGAATAGGAACAAATGTGTTGTTCTCCCGAAACAACCGCGGTCGTTTACGCAATGATGATAATATCTCAGGTGGCCTGGAAGGCGCATTTTTCTTCCCTCACAATCTTCCGGTATACCAACCAGATGGAACATATACCAAGTTTGGAACTTTTGAAAATCCAATTGCCGCCGTTGATCACTCAAAAATATCAATGACAACAAACCGGGTTTTGTCTACCACTTACGCAGAAATCGATATTATAAAAGGACTAAAATTCAGAGCTAATTTCAGTGTTGATTACAGCAATGTACAGGAAGACCTTTACGACGACACATGGACAAATGCGGGCTTTTCGGTTAATGGCTCAGCACAGTCAATAGCGCTCAACAATATTAACTGGAACCAGGAGAACTACTTCACATACACAAAGAATATAAGTAACCATTCATTCAACCTGGTTGCAGGGATTTCCGCGCAGGAATCAAAAACAAACAGCACAAGGGCCACCGGCACACAATTCCCGAGCAATGAGTTCAGAACAATATCATCTGCGGCTGTACAAACGGCAAGCACCACCGGTTCAAGCTGGGGCCTAGCTTCAGTGTTTGGAAGACTTACCTACGACTACGATAATAAATACCTTGCAACTTTAACCTTCCGTCATGATGGCTCATCGAGGTTTGGTAAAGACAATCAGTATGGTGATTTTCCGTCTGCTGCAATTGGCTGGGTACTGACAGAAGAAAAATTCATGCAGGGAATACCGGCAATCAGCAATTTGAAAATCAGGGCAAGCTACGGTCTGACAGGAAACCAGAACATTGCAGATTTTGCCGCCCGTGGTCTGTGGTCAGGCGCAGCGGCTTATGCCGCACTTGCAGGAACTACTCCCAGCCAGTTAGCAAATCCGGAACTTAAATGGGAAACAACAAAACAAGCGGACATCGGCATAGACATAGGTTTGTTTAACGACCGGCTAACATTCACTGCCGACTATTACCATAAAAAAACAGAAGATCTCCTTCTGCAGGTTCCTACTCCAAGGTCCACTGGTTTCGAAAGCATCTACCAGAACTTCGGCTCACTCGAAAACAAAGGTTGGGAACTAGCTGTTACTGCAGACATATTCAGAAACCCGGCAGGTCTTAACTGGACCTTTAATGCGAATATTTCCGGAAACAAAAATAAGATCCTGAAACTCGCCTCTCCCTTCGTTGTTTATAACCGCGATCTCTACAGATATGAAGAAGGTGGAGAAATGTACTCCTTCTACCTGCATGAACAAACCGGCGTTGATCCGAAAACAGGATCACCAACCTGGGCTGATGTAAACGGTGACGGAAAATTTGATCCCAATGTTGACCGTAAAATTGTTGGCACCGCTAATCCGAAATTCTACGGCGGTATCACGAATACATTAAACTACAAAAACTTTGACCTGATGTTTTTCTTCCAGTATAGTTATGGAAACAAACAACTTAATTGGAACCGCTTCTTCCTGGAACATGGCGGAACAAGAGCTACCAACTATTCTAACAGCCAGTTAGACAGATGGCAGAAGGAGGGCGACATCACAATGATACCAAAAATGAACGCAGCAAACTATGCCAGTGATCTGAGGCCCTCCAGGTTTTTAGAGGATGGTTCTTATATGAGATTGAAAAACATTTCCCTTGGCTATTCCATCCCGCAGAAGTTATTGAAAAAGATCAATGTTTCTATGCTTCGCATTTATGTTTCAGCACAAAACCTGATAACAATTACGAACTATACCGGCCTTGATCCTGAGCTAACCGGCACTGCGGCAACAGCACTCACACAGGGAATTGAATTTTTCTCCATGCCTTCTCCAAGAACCATCATGGGTGGCGTAACCATCACCCTTTAAAAGCAAACAACTTATGAACCGCATAGTCAATATAAATAAAAATACGCGCTCACTAATACATCACAATATTAGGCGCAGTCGCTACCTCGGTTACACCATCCTGATATCTGCAATAGTGTTAGGAATCGCCTGTAAGAAAGTACTTGATCAAAAGCCGGTGGTTGACGTTGACGAAAGCCTGGCCATTACCGATACCAGGAGTGCGGCCGTTGCAGTAAACGGCCTGTATAATGAATTGCAGAACGGTAGTTACTATGGCAGAAATTTCCAAATCTGCAGCGATGTATCTGCAGATATCGCCCAAAGCGTTGGAACCTGGGACTTTTACAGGGAAATGGATACCTACCAGGTTACATCTGGTAATACGGAAGTAGGGAACATGTACTACAGGGCTTATCGTGCTATAAACCAGGCCAACAATATCATTGCCAGGGTTCCGGAGTTGACGGACGTTTCTGAAACACTAAAAAATCTTTATCTGGGCCAGGCATATTTTATCCGCGGCCTTGCCTTCTTTGATTTAAACAGATTATTCGGAGGCGTTCCGGGCGTTGTTGGAACATTGGGCCTTCCTATTGTTTTAACGCCTTCAGTGAAAATTGATGAGTCTGCTTTTCCTTCCCGCCCTTCATTACAGGAGGCATATAACCAGATAGAAAAAGATCTGTTACAGGCACTGCAGCTCTTGCCTGAAACAAATGGTGACAACAGGTCACAAGCCGTCAAGGGAACTGCAAGGGCACTGCTCAGCCGATACTATATGTATGTAAAGAAGTTTGATCAGACTCTGAGTTATTCGAACCTTGTAATAGCTGATTCAAAATATGTGTTGAATCCAAGCTTCAGCGCAATCTTTGACAACAAGCTTACAACAGAATCAATCTTCGAACTCAATTTTAACGCCAGTGACCTGAGCGGTATACGTAACTGGTATTTTCCTTCTGCCAATGGTGGCAGAGGCGATCTGTCTGCCCATCTAAACTACTATAACGATGCAACTGCTGATCCAAAAGACACAAGAGGCAAAATGTTTGGATTTGATAACACATCAAAAATATATTATCCAACAAAATATAAGTTAGCAGGAAACCTTGATAACATTCATGTAATCCGCATTGCCGAGATGTATCTGAACCGTGCGGAAGCGAAGGCACAGCTTAATGACTTGCCGGGTGCTTTGATCGATCTTAACCGGGTTCATACAAGAGCTGGTTGTGATCCACTGGTTGTTGCGGGCCAAACAGCTATTCTCGCAGCCGTCTTACAGGAGAGAAAGCTCGAATTCGCAGAAGAAGGACATCGCTTTTTTGACCTTATCAGGACCGGCAACGCAATTGCAAAACTCTCTGCTATCGACAGAAAAAACGGACCCAATGTTGGACTTACCGCTCCAGGCCGGCAGGTTTTTCCCATTCCTTCCTTTGAGATCAATTCCAATAAAAACATGACACAAAACGATGCTTACAAATAACATTCGGATTAGCACTCATTTCATACCAGTATATTCATTCTTTCATTTTTATAGCAGCATAGAATGTTTCTTCTGCCACATGAATATTTTTTACAAACAAGTTAAAAGGTAACTTATCACATGATTAAGATTTTATCAACAAAAATCCTTTCCCTGGTTGCGGTTGGCTGTGCGCTTTCAATCACGGGCAGTGTTGAACTGAAAGCCCAGGGAACACAGGCGCCTGAGACCGGAAAGGTAGTAGCAGCCGCTTCGCCAATGGACATATATAAGGGCATGAAGTACCGGAACATTGGTCCTTTCAGAGGTGGTCGCTCTCTTGGCTCTGCGGGCAGCCCAGGTCGGAAAAATGAATACTATTTTGGCGCAGTGGGTGGCGGACTTTGGAAAACAACAGACGGTGGCCTGAATTGGCTACCGGTAACGGACGGACAGTTAGGAAGCTCATCTGTAGGCGCAGTGGCTGTATCAGAAACCAATCCTGATATTGTTTACATCGGAACAGGAGAAACACAGTTTCGCGGAAACATAATGCAGGGGGATGGAGTCTATAAATCTGTTGATGCCGGCAAAACCTGGACGAATGTCGGTTTAAAAAATTCGCAGGCGATATCAAGAGTGCGAATAGATCCCACCAATCCCGATATCGTATATGTATCAGTATTAGGCCACCCTTATGGCCCACATGAAGAGCGCGGAATATTCCGCACAAAGGATGGCGGCAAAACCTGGAAAAAAGTGCTCTTTAAGAGTGACAAGGCCGGTGCCGCCGATATCATAATAGACAGAACAAATCCAAATATTTTGTACGCTTCCATCTGGGAAGTATACCGCACCCCATGGAAGATGTGGGGAGGAGGTGGTGCATCCGGGCTCTTCAAGTCAAAGGACGGTGGAGAAACCTGGGAAGAACTCACAAAGAAACCCGGAATGCCAACGGGAATAGTTGGTAAAATCGGGGTAACCGTATCACCGGTAGACTCATCAAGAGTGTGGGCAATTATTGAATCCGATTCCGGCGGCGTATACCGTTCAGATGATGCGGGAATGACCTGGAAATATGTGAACAGGGACCGCAAACTCAGGCAACGTGCGTTCTACTACTCCCGTATCTATGCCGATCCAAAAGACAAAAACACAGTATATGGCCTCAACGTTGGTTTCTTTAAATCAACAGATGGTGGTGTTACTTTTGATAAAACCATTCGCGTTCCGCATGGCGACAATCACGATCTCTGGATTGACCCAACTGATCCCATGCGGATGATAACATCTAATGATGGTGGCGGAGCAGTATCCGAAAACGGGGGTAAATCCTGGACCGATGAAGACTTTCCTACTGCACAACTTTATCATATCATTGCAACCAGTGATTTCCCATATCATGTAGCAGGCGCACAACAGGATAACTCAACCATTGCGATACCGAGCGAAGAATGGGACTTTATGAGTGCAAGGAATAATACCACTAAAAAAAGAGGCTGGGCATACTCAGTGGGAGGTGGTGAAAGTGGTTATATAGCGCAGGATCCCAAAAACCCAGATATATTTTATTCCGGCAGCCAGGGCGCATTAATTACCCGGGTCGACCGAAAAACCGGGCAGATCCGTGACATCCAACCCTATCCACGCTTTTTTTCAGGGGAACCCGCAAGCGCTTTGCCTGAACGCTGGCAATGGACCTTCCCTATTGTTTTTTCGCCAGTTGATCCTACCCGCATGTATATATGTTCACAGCATGTATGGATGACGACCGATGAAGGTCAGACCTGGAAAAAAATAAGCAATGACCTCACCCTTGCTGACACATCAACACTGGGAATAAGCGGTGGTGTGATCACAAATGACATGAACGGACCGGAAATCTATGCAACAGTATTTGCTCTTGCACCATCTTACCACGACGTAAATACAATTTGGGCTGGTTCCGATGATGGATTGATACATATTACCAGGAACCATGGGATTTCATGGCAAAATATCACGCCGCCGGATATGCCGAAATTTACAAGGGTAAGTATCATTGACGCTTCAAGACACAAGCCGGGTACAGCCTATGTAGCAGGTAAAAGATACCAGTTGGATGACCGTGCTCCCTATATCTGGAAGACAGATGATTATGGTAAAACGTGGACCAAAATAATAACCGGGATTCCCGGGGATGATTATGTTCATTCAATCAGAGAAGACATTAAAAAGCCAGGACTTCTGTACGCTGGTACCGAACATGGCATCTGGGTTTCTTTTGATGATGGTAAGAACTGGCAATCTTTACAATTGAATCTTCCTAATACGCAGGTAGCAGATATAGCAGTGACTGAAAATGATCTTGTGCTTGGAACACATGGAAGATCCGTTTGGGTGCTGGATGAAGTTGGACCCTTGCGTGATTATACGCCCGAACTGAAGGCAGATAAGATAAAACTATTCAAGCCTGGCACAGCGGTAAGACGAGTACAAAATGCATTGTTTCAATATTACCTACCGGAAAAAGCTGACTCAGTAAAAATTGAAATCATGGACTCAACCGGTAAAATGATCAAATCTTTCACAGGAAAACCAAAAGTGGATTCTCTTGCCGTAACTGAAGAATCCGAAGACGGACCAGTAAGGGTTCAAAAACCACCAGGTGTTGCTCAAGGCATGAACCAGTTTGAATGGGACCTGAGATACCCTGGAGCCACTGAATTTCCAGGGATGATTATCTGGGGCGCACGGCCTCAGAACGGACCTTTGGCAGTACCAGGAAAATATTCGGTCAAATTCACAACAGCATCACAATCTTTCACAGAACCATTTGAGATCAAAGCTGATCCGCGTCTGAAAAATGTTACAGTTGCAGACATGAAAGAACAGTTTAAGCTGGCGATGGAATTAAGGAATAAGGTAAGCGAGGCTAACGAATCCGTAATCAGGATCAGAGCAATCAAAGCTTCTATCAATAATAAAAAAACAAAAACAGCCACAGATCAAAAACTGCTTGTACAACTAAGCACCATTGAAGAAGCTTTGTACCAGGTAAAAAATCAGAGTGGACAGGATCCGTTAAACTTTCCAATAAAGATCAATAATCGTCTCGCTGCACTTTGGAGAAGTATAGAAACCGGTGACTCAAAACCTACAGCGGCTTCTTATGAAATGACTAAACAACTGTCAGCAGATCTTGAAAAGCAAATAACGGAATTGAAGAAGATAACAGTAACCAAGAAAGCGTTTTAATGGTAGTCGCTCAATGGTCCATGTCTTTAAAACGCTTTGCCGAAATTTTAAATGTCAACGACTACGATTTATTCTTATTATTGAAAAGAATCAATTTCATCCACAAACGGAACGAGCCATAACAAAAGGAAATGAAAAAAAGAGACCTGTTCAAACTTGCCATACTGCTGATAACTATCACAGGATCCCTCCTGGGAACTGCTAACGTCCACGCCCAAACGAGCACAACGGACCCATACAAAACCACGGGTTCATCGGAACTTGAAGCAAAAGAAGCAGACTATTTCAAGGGCCTTAAATACCGAAACATCGGTCCCTTCAGAGGCGGTCGGTCAACGGCAGCTTCAGGAAGTACGAAGCGAAAAAATGAATATTATTTTGGAGCTACTGGAGGTGGCTTATGGAAAACAACTGACGGCGGATTTAGCTGGAACCCCGTAACAGACAGTATGCTGAACAGTTCCTCTGTTGGTGCAGTGGGTATCTCCGAATCAAACCCGGATATCGTTTACATCGGTACCGGCGAAAGTGAGTTCCGTGGAAACATTATGCAGGGCGACGGCGTATATAAGTCAACTGATGCCGGCAAAACCTGGAAACATATGGGTCTTAAATCAACCCAAACAATTTCCCGTATACGTGTCCATCCCACTAACCCTGACATCGCATATGCAGCAGCGTTAGGACATGCCTATAATAAAAATGAGGATCGTGGAGTATTTCGTACCAGGGATGGCGGAAAAACCTGGCAGAAAGTGCTGTACAAAAGCAATAAGGCAGGAGCCGAGGACCTTATTATTGATCCTACAAATCCTAATATACTGTATGCTGCCATCTGGGAAGTATACAGAACGCCATGGATGATGTGGGGTGGTGGTGACGACTGCGGGATATACAAATCTGTTGATGGTGGCGACACCTGGGAGGATCTCACTAAAAAACCGGGTATGCCAAAAGGTCCGCTGGGAAAAATAGGAATTACTGTTTCTCCGGTAAAACCAGATCGGGTATGGGCAGTTATCGAAGCTGATTCTGGCGGCGTTTATCGTTCAGATGATGCAGGTAAAACCTGGAAGTACATAAACCGTGACAGAAAGCTTCGCCAAAGAGCATTCTATTATTCACGCATCTATGCCGATCCAAAAGATTCTAACGGTATCTACGGATTGAATGTTGGTTTTTTTAAATCAGTTGACGGTGGCAAATCATTCAACAAAACGATACGTGTACCACATGGCGATAACCATGACCTCTGGATAGATCCGGAAGACCCGTTGAGAATGGTGACAGCCAATGACGGTGGTGGTTCAGTAACCGTGAACGGAGGGAAAACCTGGACCGATGAAGACTTTCCGACAGCACAGTTATATCATATAATGGTAACCAGTGATTTTCCATATCATGTAGCAGGTGCACAACAGGATAATTCCACCATTGCCGTTCCCAGCGAAGGATGGACTCATATGAACGCGAGAAACAATACTATAAAACGTAGCACATGGTCATATGCCGTTGGTGGAGGAGAAAGCGGCTATATTGCCCAGGATCCAAAAAACCCGGACATTTTTTATGCGGGTAGCTACTCTGCTGTTCTCACGAGAATCAACAGAAAAACAGGTGAAAGCAGAGAAGTCACTCCATATCCAAGATATTTCATGGGTGAAGCTCCAAAAGATATTCCTGAACGTTGGCAATGGACCTTCCCGATAGTTTTCTCACAAAAGGATCCAACTCGATTGTATACCAGTTCACAACATGTTTGGGTTACTACTGATGACGGACAATCATGGAAAAAAATCAGTCCGGATCTCACACTTGCTGATACAACAACTTTGGGAATAAGCGGCGGTATTATCACCAATGATATGACCGGGGTGGAAGTTTATGGAACCGTATTTGCTCTCACGCCATCGTTCCATGATGCAAATACCATATGGACAGGATCAGACGACGGTATTATGCATATCACCCGTAACGGTGGTACAAGTTGGACTAAAATAACACCGCCTGACATGCAGAAACATACCCGTGTCAGCATCATTGATGAATCAAGACATAAGGCAGGTGTCGCCTATGTAGCAGCCAAGCGTTACCAGATGGGCGACCGTGCACCCTATATATGGAAAACTGCTGACTACGGTAAGACCTGGACCAAAATTGTTACAGGATTGCCCGCTGACGAGTTTGTACACTCTATAAGAGAAGACATCAAAAAGCCAGGACTGCTTTTCGCTGGAACTGAACATGGTGTTTATGTTTCCTTTGATGATGGTGGCAAATGGCAGCCTCTACAATTAAATCTGCCAAACACCCAGGTTGCTGATCTTATTGTAACTGAGAAAGACCTGGTAGTCGGAACTCATGGCAGGTCAATTTACATCCTCGATGACATTTCGCCATTACGGGAATACAAGCCGGAACTACTGGCTAAACCTGTAGTGTTCTTTAAACCAGAGTACGCAGTGCGAAGATTACAGGCAGCGACATTTCAGTACTATTTATCCAAACCTGTAGATTCTGTAAAGATTGAAATTTTAGACTCCAACAATGTTGTGATAAACACTTTCAGAAGTGTACAGAAAAAAACTGACTCAACACGGGCAGATTCAGCAAAATTAGCGTCTTCGAAAACCGAGTCGTCCATTGTAACCAAAGCCGGTGCGGCTGATGCTACAGGAAAATCGGGTAATTTGAAAGCAGACACTACTTCAAAAGCAGCCGCAGTACTTGCAGAAGATGGTGATGACGATGAAGAATCTTTTGTACCGAGGCCAAGGTTTCCAGGAAATGTAGCCGGCGTTAACCAGTATGATTGGGATCTCCACTATCCCGGAGCAACGGATTTTAAAGGGATGATTTTGTGGGGAGCCCGCATAACGCAGGGACCTTGGGCGCTGCCGGGAAAATACACCGTGAGATTAACTGCTGCAGGCGAAGTAATCAGCCATCCGTTCGAGATTAAGCCGAATCCAAACACACCTTCCATTACCGTGGCCGACATGAAAGAACAGTTTGCGCTAGCCATGGAATTGAGAGACAAAGTAAGTAAAGCCAATGAAACCGTAGTTCAGATCAGGAAAATCAAAGAAACCCTGATGAAGAAAAAGACACAAACTGCGGCTGAAAAACGTTTGATTGGCGAACTGAGTATAATCGAAGAAACGCTTTACCAGGTTAAAAACGAAAGCAACCAGGATCCGCTGAATTTCGGTATTCGTCTCAATAATCGCCTTGCTTCCCTTTGGAAGATTGTAGAGTCAGGAGATGGAAAACCCACAAACGGCTCGTACCAGGTTTCAAAAGAACTAACCGCAGATCTTGAAAAACTGGTTCAGGAGGTCAAAAGAATTGCTACGCCAAGAAAGGCATTCTAATAAAACTGTTTTAAAATAAGTACATCCTCTTAAGGAAGACCTCAAGGAGAGAGACGATTGAAAAATCTGTCTCTCTTTTTTTGCAATTAATTCTACCTTTTGACTTTTGACTTATATTTGATGGCCATTCTTACCAGTTCAATGATTGTGATCTTATAAATTAAGATTTTCTCTCCAACAGATAAACTATTGACCCATATTCCAACCCTGCATCATCCTTATTGCCGGGATATACTTGCCATTCATTTAGATTGTAATCACTAGAACATGTTTAATATTTCTATTATGAGAAAAGTTTGGATTGGTGTGGTATTACTGTGTGGGGGACAACAAATCTGTGCCCAGTCAGACACTTCGTCATTGGAAGAAGTAGTAGTGTCGGCTTCAAAATTCAAATCTTCAAAACAAGGGGTCTCTCAAAAAATTGACGTCATTGGACAACCTTACATAAGCAAGGTAAACGCGCAAAACACCGGCGACTTATTGACAAGTACGGGTAATATCTTTGTTCAAAAAAGCCAGCAAGGTGGCAGTAGTCCGGTAATCAGGGGATTCGAAGCCAGCAGGGTGCTGCTGGTAGTTGATGGTATCAGGATGAATAATGCTATTTACCGGGCAGGACACCTCCAGAATGTTATAACTGTAGATCAGAACATGCTCGAACGGGTGGAAATAATGTACGGTCCCTCTTCTACTCTATATGGCAGTGATGCACTTGGTGGCTCTTTACATTTTACTACGCGGGCAGTGAAGTTGCCTGACGCCGAGAAGAAGATGGTCGTGAACGGCAATGCTTTTCTGAGATATTCGTCTGCAAACAATGAACGTACAGGGCATGCTGATATAAACATTGGCTTTAAAAAAATAGGCTTCCTTACTTCGGTAACTTTCAGCGATTTCGATGACCTCAAAATGGGTCGCAACTACCCGGATAAATATCCTGATTTTGGCAGAAGAACCTCCTATGTTGATGTTACAGGAACCCCGCCTACAGATTTAGTAATGTCAAACAACGATGACCGGGTACAAAAATATTCGGGTTACCTCCAATGGGATCTTCTTGAAAAAATTACTTTCCAGCACACCAAAAACGTTTCGCATACATTGAATTTACAATTATCAAACAGTACTAATGTTCCGAGATATGACCGACTCCAGGATTTAAGAAATGGCACGTTGCGTTATGCTGAATGGTTTTATGGTCCACAGAAACGGAATTTGGCAGCATACATTCTCAATGTGAATAATATCGGAGCTCTTTTTGATGATTTCAGACTCACAGTAAGTTACCAGGACATATCAGAAAGCAGGCAACAACGGGACTATCAAAGATATGATCGCTTTGACAGCAGAAGAGAGAATATCAAAGTATTTGGGGCTGTTGCTGACGCAAGGAAAAGATTTGGAGATAACGAAATAACTGTTGGTGCTGATGCACAGTTAAATGATCTTAACTCAATAGCTGATCGTACAAACCTGTTGACCGGTGCGGTATCAAAGCTGGATACCCGTTACCCGGATGGAAAGAACCGAATGAATCATTTTGCTGTTTATGCCCAGCATGCATTAAGTCTCGAAGGTGGCAAGTGGAAGCTCAATGATGGCATAAGATTACAAACAGTAAACCTTCATTCTACAATAAATGATAACTCTTTTTTTAGCCTGCCGGTGACTGATATGAAATATAATCTTCAGTCGCTTACTGGAAATTTAGGGTTGGTATACCAACAGCCAACATGGAAAGGCGTGATAAATGTTTCATCTGGTTTCAGGGCGCCTAATATCGATGACCTTGCAAGAATATTTGAGTCAAGCACCAGTGTGCAAAGAGTAGTGATTCCAAATGCCGGCATCAAACCAGAATATACGTACAATACGGATCTTGGTTTTAGCGGAAACATTGCCAAAATGTTCAAATGGGATGTCTCTGTATTCTATACTTCTTTCAGGAACGCTATTACTCTCGCTCCATATCAATTAAACGGACAGGATTCAATCATTTATAATGGCACAAAGAGCCAGGTGGTGGCAAATCAAAATCTCAATAAGGCCTATATGTATGGGTTCAGCGCAAAAATCACCGCAACATTGAACAAACATTTTTCTTTGTATTCAACATTGAATTATACAAAAGGTCGATACAAAACTGACGAAAAAACAAAAACAAATATCTACCAGGAACATACAAACGGTGAATACATTCTGGTTCAGGCCAATGTAAAAGAAAAGCCAATGGATCATATCCCACCAATGTTCGGACTTACTAGTTTCGAATATAAAAATGAATGGCTGAGCGCAGAAGTGTTTGGCCAGTATTTTGGATGGAAAAAACTGAGCGAGTATAATGCAGACGGAGAAGACAATGCGCAGTATGCAACTGCAGATGGTATGCCTGCATGGATAACCCTTAACTTGCGGACCTCTATTAAAATTACCGAGAATTTGCGGGTTCAGGGGGCTATTGAAAATATAACTGACAGAAATTACCGAAATTTTGCGTCAGGTTTTTCTGCTCCGGGAAGAAATTTCATCTTATCCTTGCGTACTGCTTTCTGAAATTTTAATTCTTCAGAAAACAGATAATTATGTCGAATGATTCAACACTTATTATAGCAAAGAAAACGAGGTGGTACCGTAAATGGCACCGCCGCGTTGGTTTGTTTGTTATTATTTTTCTTCTTGTTATCTCGGTCACGGGTATCCTCCTCGTCTGGAAAAAAAATAGCAACGGTCAAATACTTGCCGATTCAAAAACCGGTAGCAGTACATCGCTCACCGATTGGAAATCTTATGATGCACTTGCGGCTGATGCAAAGACCGCTTTGCGCAGCAAGTATGGGAATGATGTTTCAGTGGAGATAAGTCGTATAGACGCCAGGCCTGACAAGGGAATGGTCAAATTTATTTTCGAGGGACACTATCATGCAATACAACTGGATGCGTCAACCGGTCGCGTTTTACATTACGAAGAAAGACGGGCGGATTTTATAGAGCAGATTCATGATGGAAGTATCATTGATAATCTGGCGGGTACTAAAGGTTATGCAAAACTTATCTATGGTACAATTGCAAGCCTCGGCCTGCTTATCTTAACAATTTCGGGATTTTGGTTATGGTACAACCCTAAAAGAATAACGAAGAAAAAGAGAAAGACCGGTGATATAAGCAAGCGGGTTAATCTATCAGCAAAGGCCAACATACAACAGTAAAGAATAAACAGTAAAGAAATAAATACCGATCAGAAACGCCAGATCAGGTGGCCCTGTCCTTTGTGTTTTTAATCAGGCTGATACCCGCGGAAAAAAATATAGCACCAAGAACTCCTGCAAAAATGATCGACTTGATATTTTTGTTAGATCCACCCCCATTCATAAAAGTTACCCCAGCGTAAATCAGACCAACAACACCCAGTATAGATAGTATTATCCCTAAAATTCGCTTTTCCATTTTTTATAGAGGTTTTGTCTTAAAAATAAAATTCTAAAAATATAAGTATTACGGGCAACAAAAAAGCCGTGATGCTCACGGCTTTTCATATACTAAAAGTCTGCCAGCCTCAGGATATCTGAATCACCCTTGGTGGTTTTTGTCTGGCAAAAAAAGCAATAGTCGCCTGTTAACCAGGCGACTATTGGAATGTGACCCCCCTGGGGCTCGAACCCAGGACCTACTGATTAAGAGTCAGTAGCTCTAACCAACTGAGCTAGGGAGTCAAAAAGGATTGCAAATATAAAGCATGTTGTCTTTATATATTCATTCAAATCAAAAAGAGTGTAACTATCCGGGAGCTATACAGTACAGTAATTTCAACTAATTCTGCCTAAGACTGCGTTAATCTCACAGGTTATATCTAGCACTGATCTCCAGCATCCGGTCAATTGGCTTTCTTGCGGCAAGCCGGATATTCTCGTCCATTTCGATTTCCGGAGTTTCATACTCCATGCACAAATAAAGCTTCTCAAGCGTATTCAGCTTCATATGTGGGCAGTCGTTGCAGGCGCAGCTATTATCAGGTGGCGCTGGGATGAAGGTCTTGGAAGGAGAAGCTTTTTGCATCTGGTGCAGAATGCCGGTCTCTGTTGCAACAATATATTCTGTAGCGTTATCTTCTAATGTATATTTCAGCAGCCCGGTAGTTGAACCAATATGGTCAGCAATTCTAAGAATATGATCTTCACATTCGGGATGGGCAATTAATTTAGCTTTTGGGTGGCGAATCTTAAGCCTGGTTATTTTTTCCAGACTAAAAATCTCATGGACCATACAGGCCCCATTCCAAAGAACCATATCCCTTCCGGTTTTCTTAACCAGGTACGCACCAAGATTTTTATCAGGAGCAAATATTATTTTCTGACTTTTTGGAAGACTTTCGACTATCTTTTCTGCGTTACTCGAAGTGCAGATAATATCGCTGAGTGCCTTAATTCCAGCTGAACAATTTATATAGGAAATTACTATATGATCAGGATGTTTGTCTTTGAATGCTTTGAACAAAGCAGGTGGAGCGGAATCAGCAAGTGAACAACCCGCTTTAAGGTCGGGAAGAACGACTTTTTTGTTTGGATTGAGGATCTTAGCAGTTTCGGCCATGAAATGCACACCGGCAAAAACGATGAGGTCTGCACTGGTATTCTGCGCTTTCTGAGCAAGTCCAAGGCTATCACCGATATAATCTGCAACGTCCTGAATATCAGGCTCCTGGTAGTAGTGAGCGAGTATGATAGCATTTTTTTCTTTTTTTAATCTTTCGATTTCGTGAAACAAATCCAGCCTGGCGTCAATTTCCAGATCCAAATATCCAACTTTCTCAACACTTTGTTTCGCTGCAGCAATGTGCATATCTCCCATAGTATTTAATATTAACTATATAATTTTATAAAAGAAACCTATTACTATTACGGGTGTGAATTAGGGGATAAATTTCCCCTACACTGTTTTGGAAAATCTAAAATTACCTGTTTATCAACAATTTTCCACAGCCTATTAACAACCTGAATGCCAGTATGGTTGAGTAAAATTCAAGGTTGTCCACTTGTGTTGAAAAAGATTTCATTGTATAATAACCGCGAAAATTTCCCAAAAAAGCCTGTGCAATGAAAACTAATAAATGGCACTTTGTTGACCTCGGAAATGTTGATAACCATATACCTTCATTTTACCAGCCAACTATCCACCAGAATCAAGGAGAAATATCCCGGGTTTTCCACTGATATTTATTTTTATCAACGGTAACTGTTAATCATGTTTTCACATCGTTGTTTCACAGGCTTTTCTGTATCGCCGGATTTGTTAAAATATTGTGCTCGCAAACGGTAATTTTTTTAGCTGTAACCCGCAGTTCATCGCTATTTCGTCAGGTTTTCCACACTTTGTTCATAACCAATTTTCCCCTATTTTTGCCGTCCGTTTGCCAAACCTTCATTATTTATTAAATCAGACGATTAAACCGTTATGTCTATTATTCAAAACATCCGTGACAAAGCCGCGTGGATTGTAAGTGGTGCGATTGCTTTAGCCCTGATCGCCTTTATTGCTCAAGATGCCTTCCAGGGTGGCGGCCGCGGAATCTTCAGCGGCAACTCTACAACATTAGGTAAGGTTAATGGAAAAAAAATCGAAGCTCAACCTTTTGAAGAAAAGGTTAAGATAATGGAAGAACAATACCGCAATGCGAATTATCCTGTGAATGACATGATGCGTCAACAGATCCGTGACGGTATCTGGAACGAAACAGTGGAAGATATTATTCTTGCCAAAGAATATGATAAGCTGGGTCTTACAGTTTCAGATAAAGAACTAACAGATATGTTGTATGGAGCTAATCCTCCTCAACAAATTCAACAACAGTTTACAGATCCTAACACTGGTGTCTATAATGCCGATGCTGCTTACCAGGCTATTAAATCACTTAAGAAAGGCACTCCTCAACATGCAAGCTTCTGGGGTGAGTTTATTCCATCTCTTGAGAAAGCAAGAATAAAAGAAAAATACCTTACCCTGCTGGGTAATAGTTCTTATGTTCCGAAATGGATGGTCGAAAAGATGAATGCAGATGGTTCACAGGTTGCATCTATATCTTTCGTAGCAGTTCCTTATTCTACAGTTGCCGATTCTACAATTAAAGTAACTGACCAGGAAATAGCTCAGTATGTGAATGAGCGCAAGCAATCATTCAAACAGGAAAAAAGCCGCAACATAGAATATGTGTCTTTTGATGCTGCTCCAAATAAAGAAGATTCTGCTACTATCTTCAGCCAGGTTGCTGCTTTAAAAAATGATTTCGCTGCAGCGACCGATTTACCTGCATTTATGATGGGTAACGGAAGTGAAACAGAATTTTATGATGGTTATATCCAAAAGTCTAAGATGCAGGTTGTAAATGCAGATACACTGCGTACGCTTGCCGATGGTCAGATATATGGTCCTTATTTAGATGGAGGCAACTATGTTATAGCCAAAATGATTGGAAAAAGGATTGTTCCGGATAGTGTAAAAGTCCGTCATATATTGATAAAGGTAGCTGAACCGCAAACCGGTGCTATCAGAACAGACAGTGCTGCAAAAAAATTGATTGACAGTATTGTTACCGCTATCAACTCGGGTGCTTCTTTTGATTCGATGGTTGTTAAATTGAGCGAAGATGAAGGATCTAAAAACACTGGTGGTGTTTACGAATTTGCTTCGACCCAGTTCGGAGATCTTAGTAAAGAATTTTCAGAAGCAGCTTTTTATGGAAATGCTGGTGATAAAAAAACGGTCAGGGTTGAAAACTCCAAATATACCGGTTACCATTATATAGAGGTACTTTCTCAGAAAAATTTTGAAACAGGATATAAGATTGCATACTTCTCGAAGCCTATCCTGGCTAGTGATATTACACGTAACACTGCGATGGGACTGGCCTCTCAGTTCGCTGCAGAGAGTCGCGACCGCAAACAGTTTGAAGCGAATGCAAAAAAGAAAAATGTAAATAAATTTGTTGCAGCTGATATCAAGCCACTAGATTATACCATCTTCGGACTTGGAGACAGCAGGGAGCTTGTAAAATGGGTATTTGATGCCAAAGCAGGCCAGGTAGCCGAACAACCTTATATGGTTGGAGATAAATATGTGGTACCAGCTGTAATGGCAGTGTACGAAGAAGGAACCATGCCGGTCGAGAAAGCAAGACCATTGATTGAAGCTAAAATCAGGAACAATAAAAAAGCAGATATTATCATCAAAAAGATCGGTACTGCAAATACACTTGAAGCTGTTGCCCAATCAAATGGTCAGATGGTAAGCAAAGCTGATAGTGTCCGTTTTTCTCAACCAAATATTCCAAACATAGGCCCTGAACTTAAGGTAGTCGGACTTGCATTCTTTAAAGGAATTCAGGGCAAAATATCTGCACCTGTAGCCGGTGAGCTTGGTGTATTTGTATTGAGAACTGATAACTTGTCTACCGTCCCTAACCCTGGATTTGATGCTGGCCAGCAGCAGAAAATGCTTCAGCAACAACAAAAATCCTTCGCCGCCAGGATGATCCCGGAAATCATTAAAAAGAACGCTGAAATCAAAGATGAGCGCTATAAATTCTTCTAAATATAAAATTCTATAAAAAAATTCCCGGTTGCTGAGATGCGCCGGGATTTTTTTTGCCATAGATGGAACCAGCTCTTTTTGATTTCCATAACTTTCCCCATGGTTGACTTCCGTTGAAAAAACAGTAAATTTGTAGTCAATCATGAATGAAGAAATTATAAATAAAGTTGGTCAGAGCGCTCTGACTACTTTAGACCTGGAAAATTATTATCCGGTGGAAAAGGTTATTGTATTTGACCTGAAGCCACTTCTTTTTATGGAAATGATCATAAAAGAAAAGGATTTCAGAGCTTCCCTTCAAAACACAGATTGGACGGTGTACCAGGGCAAACCAGTTACCGTAACCTGCTCTGCCGACGCAATTATCCCGATGTGGGCATATATGCTGGTTGCCTCTTATTTGCAACCGGTAGCAGGCGATGTGTTTTTTGGTACTGCTGAAGACGCTATCCGCCAGATCTTTCAAAAAAACTTAGAAAGCATCGATATCACTGAGTTTGCTGATAAACGCATCGTAGTGAAAGGTTGCGGTGATCTTGATTTAGGTCCCTTTGCTTATCTTGCCATAACAAAGAAATTAAGACCCGTTGTGAAGAGTATCATGTATGGAGAACCTTGTAGTACAGTTCCTATTTTCAAAAGGAAATAGTGTTCAACTTTAAAACCACCCTCGTCTACGAAATACGAACAACATCCAGATAGGAATAAAAAGCATAGTGGTGAGTGCAATAAAGAAACCGTATTTATTATGGATATAAGGTATCGTTTCAAAGTTCATCCCGAATATTCCACCAATTACCGTTGCCGGTGCAAGTAAACAGGTCACTATAGCCATTACCTTCATCACTTCATTCATTCGCAGATTAACATTGTTAATGTACAGGTCCTGCATTGAAACCATGATATCGCGGTAGTTCTCACTCAAGTCATAAGCCTGGACAATGTGATCATAAACATCTTTAAAATATTTGGTGGTCCGGTCTTCCAGCAAATCACTTTCACTTCTTATTATCCCATTCACCAGGTCCCGGACCGGCGCCAGGTTCCTTTTCAGGACTATTAATTCTTTTCTAACCTGGTTTATCCTTGCAAGTGATTGTGGGTTGCTACGGTATATAAGCTCACCTTCCAGGATTTCGATCTCATCTCCAAGTTTCTCCATAACGTTGTAATAGTTATCAACGATCAGATCAAGCATGGTATAATTCAGATAATCGGCACCCCGTTGTCTTAGCTTACTGTTGGCTATAGCAAGCCTGTGCCGGACCGGATCAAATACATCACGGCTTGCATCTTCCTGGAACGATATGACAAAGCCTTTACCGAGTGCAATACTGATCTGTTCTGTTTCAACTGTTTTTTTCTCCGAATTGAAATATAACATGTTCAACAAACAAAACATCACTCCTTCCACTTCATCCATTTTTGGTCTTTGACCTGTACTAAGGATGTCTTCTATAAGCAGTTGGTGAATACCATAATGATTACACACCACTTCAACTTCAGACTTTCTTAGTCCGTCAATGTTAATCCAGGTAATGCGCTCACTTTCTTTAAACTGGAAGCAACTTTCAACATGCTCGGCCTTTTTTTCTATGAGCGTTGTGGCGTCATAATCATAGATAAAGGTTTGAACATCCTGTGCTTCTTCACGCAGGGGAACGATAGTCGGGTTAACATGTAATATTTCTTTTGTACGGGCAGTGCCGAACAAAGCCGGTAATGCCAGATACTTCAAATACTTGGTAGGCTGCATACGGATAAAGGTAAAAAAGAAAAACGGGGCACAGGCCCCGTTTTTCTTTGAAAATAATATAAGCAATTAGTCTGGTCTAGTTAATGCTAAGTAGCGTAAGATCTGGTCCGCCCATATTCCCTACGACCTTCACCATTAAAGGCAAAGCAGCATTGTTCAGGATCCAGAGTTTACTGGCTTTGTCAGGTGATTCAAGATAAATAACATCAACGGATTTGTCTCCAACTTTGAAATCGTTGTCGGCAGCAGAGCCAACTACCGTAAACTCAACGTTATTGTGTTTTAATTTTTTGTCCTTTGTAACAGTTCCCCACTGATCCTTTGATATAATCAATTGAGCTTTGTCGTCTGGCAGGACCAGATCTACACCTGGTTCGGGATTTTCACTGACAGAGCCAGATGAACTTTGTAAAGACTTTTGTTTCATTATCCATGCTCCTTCCCCATACCCTTCTACGCTCCACCCGATCTTGAGATAATCGGCAGCCATAGAATCAATTTTAAATCCTACCGGGATTTCCTGGCCATTCACATTGGCTAAATACTGCATTTTTGTTCCACCTTTCACATTCGGAACAAATTTGTCCTGAGTGAAACCAATCAACGAAATCATCAATCCCGCAACCAATAAACAAGCTTTCATAAATAAAATTTTTATTGAATATAAGGGAAAGATTTATTCAAAAGGAGATCTCATGAAAACATTTTTTTGGCGGATTCAGATTGCCGGCTGTCGGGGATCGGGGATAATAACAGCGCCGGTAAGGCGCGATTATGCGAAATTTATATAATCTACGCAATTCGTTTGCGTAGGTGTTAACCCTTAATTGACGCGACCTTGCGCATTTCGTTTAATGAGTGGGACCACTTTTTAAGCTCAATAAATAAGCCGTCCGCTATCCTATTTGGTCTTCACCGGCAACAAATTTATCATCCTTAATAAATTTCGTAAAAAACGGAACATTAACGGCCGTCTCGTACTGGCAATAATGATTTTTAAATTTATCATATTTGTAATTGTTTTTAAAAACAGGTCTAATCTTTTCAAAAGTAGATAACAAGAGCCTGTCAACAATTGTTATAGTTCTTTTCACAGCAATCACACAATGGAAAAGCGTATTATTACATGCAAAATTTATTATAAGGGTGAGGGGCGAATCAGCAACGCAAAGGAACCTTTTTTAACTTTGAGAGACTATGCCATTTAATCTTCATACACCATATCAACCAGCGGGTGACCAACCGCAGGCAATACAACAGCTTATCCAGGGAATTAATGAAGGAGAGGCGCACCAGACATTACTTGGCGTAACGGGATCCGGAAAAACCTTCACGATCGCAAATGTGATCCAGGCTGTTCAGAAACCAACGTTGGTACTTACCCATAATAAAACACTGGTTGCACAGTTATATGGTGAGTTCAAGCAATTTTTTCCCGATAACGCAGTAGGATATTTTGTCTCCTACTATGATTATTATCAACCGGAAGCTTATATGCCGGTAAGCGATACCTACATTGAAAAAGATCTTTCAATAAACGAAGAGCTTGACAAATTAAGGCTACAGGCCACAACACAATTATTAAGTGGCCGAAGGGACATTATTGTGGTTGCATCGGTGAGTTGTATTTACGGTATCGGTAATCCGGCCGAATTTGAAAACGGAATCATCCGCATAAAAAAAGGACAAACACTCTCCCGCCAGGGCTTTCTTCATTCATTGGTCAATTCGTTGTATTCAAGAACTCACGAGGAATTTAAACGCGGAACCTTCCGGGTTAAAGGTGATACGGTTGATATCAACCTTCCTTATGTTGATTATGGATACCGGATCACTTTTTTCGGCGATGATATCGAAGAGATCGAAACTTTCGATGTGAAAACGAATAAGCGAATGTTGAAGATGGAAGATGCAGCTATATTTCCGGCTAATTTATATCTTGCTCCGAAAGATATGCTGCAGCAGGTTTTGTATGAGATCCAGGACGAAATGCAGCTTCAGGTTACATATTTCAAAAGTACAGGCAAATTCATCGAAGCCCAGCGCCTCAGTGAGCGTGTGAATTATGATGTTGAGATGATCCGTGAGCTCGGTTTCTGTAATGGCGTTGAGAACTATTCACGATTTTTTGATCGTCGTAAACCCGGGTCAAGGCCATTCTGCCTGCTTGACTATTTCCCGAAAGACTTTTTGTGCGTTATCGATGAGAGCCATCAGACAGTACCGCAGGTAAGCGGAATGTATGGTGGAGACCGTAGCCGTAAACTGATACTTGTAGATTATGGATTCCGTCTTCCCTCTGCACTTGATAACCGCCCGTTGAATTTTCATGAATTTGAATCGATGTTGAGCCAGACTATTTATGTATCGGCTACACCGGGCGACTATGAACTGGAAAAAACAGGTGGTGTTGTTGTTGAACAGGTGGTAAGACCGACCGGCCTGCTGGATCCGCCAATTGAAATAAGGCCAAGTGTTAACCAGATCGATGACTTGCTGGATGAGATTGATAAGACGGTTAAAAAGGGAGACAGGGTTCTGGTTACAACACTCACCAAAAGGATGGCCGAGGAGATGGATAAATACCTTCACCGGATTAACATCAAATCAAAATATATTCACAGCGAGGTTGATACCCTCGAGCGTATAGAGATCCTGAGAGAACTTCGTTTAGGCGTTATTGATGTACTGGTTGGTGTGAACCTGCTGAGGGAAGGACTGGATCTGCCTGAAGTGTCGCTGGTAGCAATACTGGACGCAGACAAGGAAGGATTTCTCAGAAACGAAAAATCACTCACACAGACATCGGGCAGGGCTGCCCGTAATGTGGATGGCCGTGTAATCTTTTATGCCGATGTTATGACAGATAGCATGCGGAAAACTATTGATGAAACTACCAGGCGGCGCGAAAAACAGGTCGCTTATAATATAGAACATAATATAACCCCACGCACCGTAACAAAAAGCAAGGAGCAGGTATTTGCGCAGACTTCTGTACTTGATATCAAGGGCTATGATCCGGCGAACCCCTATTCTGTTGCGCCTGATGCAGAGCTGGTAACAGTAGCGGCGGAAGAACAGGAAACCTATCAGACTATACCACAGGTTGAGAAAGGAATTGTGAGGATCAGGAAAGAAATGGAAAAAGCCGCCCGGGATCTGGATTTTATGGAAGCTGCAAGGCTAAGAGATGAAATGTTCCTGCTTCAGAAAAAGCTGGAAGCAATGAAAAAATAAGCACACAAAAAGAGCACACATAACTTATTACCTTCGTCGAATGGAGAAAAAACTGTTTTTACTTGATGCATTTGCTCTGATCTTCAGGGCCTACTATGCCCTGATCCGCAATCCAAGACTCACATCAAAGGGACGTAATACCAATGCACAATTTGGATTTATAAATACACTGGTTGAATTAATTAACAACCAGAAGCCTAGCCATATGGCTGTTTGCTTTGATACACATGCGCCAACAGAGCGTCATACAGATTTTACTGAATACAAGGCAAATCGCCAGGAAGCACCGGAAGATATACTCGAAGCCATACCGGATATAAAAAGAATCATCAAGGCTTTCAATATCCCGGTTGTAGAGATGGATGGGTTCGAGGCAGATGATGTGATCGGAACATTAAGCAAGCTGGCTGCAAAAGCAGGATACGAGGTTTTAATGGTGACACCCGACAAAGATTATGGACAGCTGGTGGATGAGCGGGTAAAAATTTACAAACCTGGTTACCAGGGCGGAGATGCTGAAATCCTGGGTGTTAAGGAAGTTTGCGAAAAATGGGGGATAAAAGACGTTTCGCAGGTAATAGATATACTTGGGTTAATGGGTGATGCCGTGGATAATATACCGGGTATACCCGGTGTGGGCGAAAAAACCGCGGCAAAATTACTGGCTGAATATAATACACTTGAAAATGTACTTGCAAACGCAGATAAGATCAAAGGGGCTTTAGGAGAAAAGGTTCGCAAGGGTACCGACTCGGCAATCATGTCAAAAAAACTGGCTACCATTATTTGCAATGTGCCTGTGGAATTTCATGAAGAAAATTTCAGATTAAAGGATTGGAACAAGGAAGAACTGCGCGAAGTTTTTACAGAGCTTGAATTCAAATCTGTTGCAAAGAGACTGCTTGGCGAAGAGCTCAGTCCGGGCACAGCGCCGGAAGGGGTACAAACTGATCTTTTTGGTAACGCTGTACCGGCGGCTAAAGGCGCTGCCAAAGCTTCCCCCAAAAGTTTTACCCCAACGCAGGATCCAATCGCTGAAATTATCAACGAAGGCGATGCACCACCCAGCCTCGTTGCAGCCCGGAATATTAATAATACTGAACACCGGTATCATCTTATCCAGGGCGAAGCCATACCGGCATTTGTTGAAGCCCTGATGGGCCAGACTGAGATCTGCTTTGATACTGAAACGAATAACCTCGATGCGAATGACGCGGAACTTGTAGGGATGAGTTTCTCGTTTAAGCCCGGTGAAGCCTATTATGTTCCGACACCAGCTGATCAGGCCTCAACAAAACAAATTCTTGCACAATTTGCAGGGCTTTTTGAGAATCCTTCCATTAAATGGATTGGACAGAATCTCAAATATGACATGCTTGTATTAAAATGGTATGGCTATGAACTCAAAGGCTCCTGGTTTGATACTATGCTTGCGCATTATGTAATTGAACCGGATGGCAAAAGAAGCATGGATATGTTAAGTGCTCAATTCCTGGGTTATGACCCGGTTCCGATTGAAGACCTGATTGGCAAGAAAGGAAAAAGCCAGGGCAACATGCGTGATGTCGAGATTGAAAAAATAAAGGACTATGCTGCCGAAGATGCTGATATCACTTTGCAATTAAAACATGCACTACAACCATTGCTTACCACAAAGGTTGTTGAAAAGGTTTTTTACGAAGTCGAAAATCCTTTGCTGGCGGTTCTTACCGATATGGAGTATGAAGGAATTAAAGTCGATGTTGACTTTCTGAATGTCTATTCTCTCGAGCTCGATAAAGACGCAAAGAGAAGCGAAGAAAGTGTCTATGCTCAGGCCGGACTGCGATTCAATCTTGCTTCGCCAAAACAACTTGGTGAAGTTCTTTTCGAAAAACTTCAACTCGATCCAAAAGCAAAAAAAACAAAAACGGGTCAGTACGCAACAGGTGAAGATGTGTTATCAAAACTTGCACATCAGAATAAGATTGTTGAAGACATACTGGCATTCAGAGAGCTTACCAAGCTTAAGTCCACCTATGTTGATTCACTACCGTTGCTGCGTAACCGAAAAACCGGCCGGGTCCATACTTCATACGCGCAGGCGGTTGCTGTTACAGGCAGACTTTCAAGCAATAATCCCAATCTTCAGAACATACCCGTTAGAACAGAACGCGGACGCGAAATCAGGAAGGCCTTCATTCCACGCGATGAAAATCATGTATTGTTATCAGCCGATTATTCACAAATCGAATTAAGAATTGTGGCCGCCATCAGTGGTGATCCGGCAATGTGCGAAGCTTTTAAACAAGGGAAAGACATTCATACTGCTACGGCTGCGAAAGTGTACAATGTTGAGGAAAAGGACGTAGTTAAAGAAATGAGGTACAAAGCCAAAAGTGTGAACTTTGGAATTATTTATGGCCAGGGTGCTTTTGGCCTTGCTGACAATCTTGGTATTTCCAGGACGGAAGCGAAAGAAATCATCGACAATTATAAAAAGCAATTTTCAGGTATTCAGCGTTACATGGACGATACAGTGAATTTTGCAAGGGAACACGGTTATGTTCAAACGCTGGTTGGCCGCAAGAGATGGTTAAGAGATATCAACTCTTCAAACTTTACCGTCCGCGGATTCGCTGAGCGAAATGCTATCAATTCACCTATACAGGGCACGGCAGCGGATATGATCAAGCTTGCAATGGTTAAGATTCACCAGGTGTTTAAAGAAAATAAGTTTCGCACAAAGATGATACTACAGGTGCATGATGAACTGGTGTTCGATGCGATAAAGGAAGAAGTGGATATAGTAAAACCCATTATCCTTGAATGTATGCGCCAGGCGTTACCTCTTCCAAATGATGTACCGGTTGAAGCCGAAATCGGCGCAGGGACGAATTGGCTCGAAGCGCATTAAAGAGAATTATGAATTATGAGTTATGAGTTATGAAAGAGGTTTGCTGTGAATCAATGTCATCATTCATAACTCATCATCTGATCTCATCTAATCAAATCACTCAACTCACCACTTACCACTCACCACTTTGATTCCGTCGACAGTTTCGAATTTAATTAAGTGCATAAATGACACTTGTACAACGTTTTAACCCGGCTTTAATTCTGTAGCTAAAAGATTGCAAAGAATGATGAAACGGCCCTTTATTTGCAACTCTATAACAGGAACCGTCATCTTGAAAGAGTATCTTCAGAGTGACAATTTTCAGCTTTGATGTCAAATAAAAAAAGCCTGTATGAAAATAAAATCTACAATTCTGCTGTCCCTTTTAAGCATGCTGTTTTTCAGTTTTGCAACCCGGGCCCAGGAGGCCTGGCCTAAAGTGATTAAAGGGTCCGATGGTTCCACCATCAGGTTATACCAGTTTCAACCAGAAAGCTTCAATAACAATTTACTTAAGGCAAGCGCGGCTATATCCATCACTAAAGAGGGAAGCACAGATCCGGTTTTTGGTGTTGCCTGGCTCGAAGCCGTAACTTCAACCCAGGGCCAGCAGGTTCAGATAGCTTCAATGAAGGTTTCATCCATAAAATTACCTGGCGATATAAGCGACGAAAACCTGGAAAGCCTGGGAAATGATCTGGAGAACAATGGCAATGCTCTTGATATAGAAATACCGTTGAACGAACTTCAATCTTCGCTGGAACTAAATAATCAACAAAAGGAACTTTCAGGACAAATCAGTAACAAGGCACCTAAGGTTATTTATAGTACCAGTCCTTCTATCCTGGTTGTTATTGACGGCGAACCTAAGATTCAACATAATGATAAATGGGGTGTTGATGCAGTAGTCAATACTCCGTTTACACTTGTAAAAAGTGATGGTAGTTTTTATTTGCATGGTGGTAAACATTGGTACATGGCTCCTTCCGCAAAAGGTCCGTATAGCTTGACAACAACGGTATCCACTCAATTAAGAAAGATTGAAGAGCAATTAAAAGCCCAGACTTCTCAGGAAAATAAAGAGAACCAGGAAAACCAGGAAGCAGAAAAAGATGAAAATGTAATTTATAAGATAGTAGTCAGCACCCAGCCTGCCGAACTCATTCAATCGAGTGGGGAGGCGAAATTTTCATCGCTTGAGAACACAGGATTGTTATTTGTTTCCAATTCAGGTGACGATATATTCATGGATGTTGATTCACAGAATTATTATGTTTTGATTTCGGGCAGATGGTATCACTCAAAAACCTTAAGTGGCAATTGGGAATATACCGCAGCAGATAAGTTGCCGGCAGATTTTGCAAAAATACCGGAGGGTTCACCGAAAGATCATGTGCTTGCAAGTGTTGCTGGCACCGAAGCCGCAAATGATGCCGTACAGGAAGCGGCTGTTCCCCAAACAGCAAAGGTTGACAGGAACAGCGCACAGGCCGAAGTTGCCTATGATGGAGATCCGAAATTTGAAGATATTGATGGAACAGATCTTGACTATGCGGTTAATACTCCGGCTTCAGTTATAAGATGGAAAGGGCGCTATTATAGTGTTGATAACGGTGTTTGGTTTGAATCAGCACGCGCAACCGGTCCATGGGTAGTAAGTGTTAGAAGGCCTTATGCTGTGGCTCTGATTCCTCCGAGCTATCCGGTCTATCATATGAAGTATGTATATATCTATGATGTTACTCCCGAATATGTGTATATGGGTTATACCCCCGGTTATCTTAATACATTCGTTTACGGTCCAACGGTAGTTTATGGAACAGGATTCTATTACAGACCCTGGTTCGGTACGCATTACTATGCCAGGCCATATACCTGGGGTTTTAATGTAAGATACAATCCATGGATGGGGTGGGGTTTAGGCTATCATTACAGTTCAGGTTGGTTTAATATCAACATCGGTATTGGCCATCAACCATGGGGATATTGGGGTGGAGGGTGGTGGGGACCACGTTATTACCGCCCTTCTTATTGCTGGTCACCTTCCCGTTATGGCGGAAGTTACTATGGACGAAATAACTACTACTACAATAGAAATCATAACTACAATTATGCAAACAGGAATTATTCAGGAAATATATACCGTAACCGTAGCGGTTTAATCAGCCGTGATTACCAAAGAATAAGCTATAACACTCGCAGCAGGTTCACCCGAAACGGCGATTGGTCTAACAACAATCGTTCGAATCGTCCTGGTAGTTATAACAACGGTAATAACTACAATAACCGGAATGATAATAATCGTTATAATAACAGTAACAATAACAATCGCTATAACAACCGCGACAATAACAATCGTGAAAACATAGGTAACAGGCCATCAAATAGAACTGACAGGCCGGTAAGGGAATATAATCCTGCCAGGAGAACAGATCCCTATGGTCGTAACAATAATATTAATCCGGGAGCAACCCCCAATAACAATGGGAACAGGGAGCGTGTAAATCCGGCAAATAGCAATGGGAACAGGTACAACAATACTAACCGTGATCCCAATAATAATCGTAACGTCGATCCAAACAGAAACAATCGTAACAACGGTAATATCAGCCCCAGAACAAACGGCGATAATCAAACCGAAATGCCAGGCAGAATAAGCCGTCCTGAAAGAGGAGAAAGGTTAAACAGCAATCGTCCGGAGAATAATAATAGCCGACCTGTATCGCCTTCTCTACAAACACAGCCACAGCCACGACCAGAAAGACAAATTCAATCCAGGCCGGAGAGACAGATTCAATCAAGACCTGAGAGACAGTCGCAGCCACAAATGCGCGAAGTGCAGAGAAGATCTGACAATGGACCATCTATGAGACAGCGTGAAAGTTCTTCACAGGGCAGATCCGCTGAACGCTCTAACGGTTCGCCTGGCGGAAGACGTGGGGAAAGAGGATAAATAACTGATATAAGATTGTTTATTCTGCAACAATTACAACTTATACAGAACTATCAAAAAGAGATATTGAAACAAAAGCAAAACTCCGGCAGCCACCGGAGTTTTGCTTTTGTAATATTGTTTAAGAAGTTTGCTGGTCAACAAATTCTATTATCGCCAACAAATGCTACCATCCTGTTATCACAAGCTTTCTGCTTTCTATCAGTTTATTATCGGAGATGAATCCTATTATATATGTGCCAGGCGTATAAAGATACATTTCCACTAACTCCTTACCCGTTACATCTGTTTCCCGGATACGTTGACCTATTGCGTTCCAGATCACAACAGTTTTAATCTTCTGTAGTTTATCGATTGACACCATAAACCTACCTGTGCTTGGGTTAGGCCAGATAGCAAACCTGCTTGGTTTTGACTGCCCATCAATAACGATGATATCAGAATACATGCGGTTGCCCTGGTAGTCGATCATTACGATACGGTAATAGGAAATGCCGCTGTATTTGTTCGGATCATTAAGTGTGTAATTAAGATAAGAGAAGCTATAACCATTAATTGCTTTTGAGTCCATCGAGTCAACGCTCTTCCAGTTTACCTGGTTATCAAATCTGCGTTGCACGACAAAGTATTTGATATTGATTTCTGGTCTTGTCGTCCACGCGAGTTTTACCAGTTCTGAGTTCAGACGAAATCCATTAACGAGCAGGTTTGTTCTGGCGCTGTCAGCAAAGGCAAATGAAATTTTTGTAAAGTATGACTGCGCACCCATTTCACCTGAAAAGCTACGACTGTTCATCGCGGCTGTTGAAATACCGGGACCGGTTGTAATTATTCCTGGCGCGGAGGGCGCAATCTTAAAACGACCAGTGTCCCATCCTGACGAATTGTAATGAGATATATAAGACAACAAACGATAGCTGTTAAACTTCGACCCTTCTTCCGAAACCTGGTGTTGCAGCGAAAGTTCCACATCATCCTGGCCGGGTCTTAATAACTTACCGGTTTGCCAGGTTTTATTTACTGACCATTCGTTCAGCAGGGCTCCGGTTATCGCGTTTCTTAATACAGTATCGGAAACTGCTACATAGAAGTCATCGGGATTATCTGATCTGAGATATATTGAAGCAGGGGAATAACCATTTATAGTTGAACCCACCGGGAAAGAAACATGCCCATGTTTCTTTTCAATTTTTTCTCTTAGCAACATACCACCATCAACTTTACCACCTGTTACTACGAACCTGGATTCATTATAACCTGAAATAACACCTGGAAAATTATGCCCGACAACCAGGATATTATCGCTGGTAAATACATGCCCCGATTTGAATTCAAGCTGTTGCATTATTTTAGTGGAACCGCCAATCAATCTCAACCCGGATGGATTATTGATCTGAAGATTTGCAAACATTGGCCCCGTCCTGGTAGCCGCGTTATAACCACCTGTAAGATATTGTTGTGATGGCAAATTGCCGGTAAGCCTCGTATCTGGTACAAGGAAACGAAGAAGACCGCCTTGGCCGGCAACACCGTTTCCAAAAGAACTTTCATCAGTAATAGAAGAAGCAATATCGTTGGTCCAGGTTAATCCTTTGAAGTTAACCGTTGCATTTTTTCCAATACCAAACTGGCCGTCATTAAATACATTGGCAAAAATGGTTGCGGAATCGCTTGTAAAAAATATTTTCCCAGACTTAGGAATATAGAAGCCTGGTTGAGCTATGGAAGTTTTCACCAGCGCAATTAATAATCCGAAGAATAAAACAGTATGTCTGGCTATCGTTTGCATTTGTCAATACCCTTCTAACCTGATATACACTTTTGTATTTGTATCGTTGTGAGACTCGAAACCCTCAGACGAAGACAAGGCAGCTGTAGTTTTACTTTCAAGTACTTTAATCACGATGGAAGTGGTAGAGTTACTGACAATAGTTGCTACAGGATAGTTAGTTATTGCACTACCACCTTTCGCGGTTACCTGGGCAGATACAATAGTGGCAAAACCGATGTTTGCCGGTATTGTTACTGTTATTATTCCGGTTGCAGTGTTTGATACTTCTGCAACCCAGACCTTTGTTATTTCATTCACCGCCGCTGTACCCGTTCCGCTATAATAGGTTGGAGTTTTAGTCCGTACTACTTTGCCGGTTGGATCCACACCAATCACTGCGGCATCGGATGTCATCGTAGAAGTGCTCGTAAGATTTTCAAGTCTTAAACCGGCATCATTCGCAACCCCGGTTTTAATGTGCATCAGGGTTGAAGGAGCTAATGTGCCGATTCCAACCTGGCCCGTGGCGCTTATCCGCATTCTCTCGTTGGCAGTAGCAAATCCACCTGTGAAGAAACGCAGCGTCTTTGCTGCCGTTCCATTACCAATCACAAAATCACTTCCTGTTGTATACAAGTATGCATTGTTAGCTCCATTCAGAATAGGGTAAGAGGTATTTGAATACCCACTTGAATTAATTCCAAGGTTAACGAAATTTGTAGTTTCAGTTCCATTATTGGAGGTAGCTACAAGATCAGAACTTGCAGTGTTTCCCGCAGATCTGTTCTGCACGTTGATCTGGAGATAATTATTTATTGAACCTTTGCCAGTCATCAGGTTAAAAGACTCGGTAGTGCCTGCATCAATAAGAAGCTTTTCCGGATTTGTGACATCGAAACTGTTAGAGCCTACCGCCATGCGACCACTTTGAAGCCGCATCATCTCTGACATTCCTTCGACATAATCATAGCTTTTGAACACAATTGCTTCATCCCCATCATCCCCGATAATAAACTCAAACCCGCCACTATTACTGGTACCTGTGGACCCTAATTCAAAATAATCTGTCCCTGCAGCGCTTCCTTTTATGCGAAAATTTCCATTTGCATCAACAAACATCTTTGGTTTATAAAATTCTGCACCGGGAGCATAAAATTGGAGAGCGGATCGTAAATGGAAAACCTGTTCATTATTATTATCATAATCAGTATAAGCCTGTGTGAGTCCCAACGTCTGGCGGCGACCAAATTCTGCAAAGGCGCTATTGAAAGACCTTAACACAAGTGCCTTATCATCCAACGTTCCAAGAAACTCCGTTGCGCTATTGATTCCCGTGTTGCCGGTTTTCAGCCATTGACTTGTTATGTTTTCAGCATAAGTCAGCGCTTTCCAGTACCCGTTTGAACGAGCATACATTTGTTTGGTTGGAGTAAAGTAAATGAGCATTCCATCTGGCGGAGCCATCACGTTGATCAAATTGGTATCGGAGATCCGAACAAGTAAAAGACCCTGGTTTGTTGAACTCAGTTCAAGGACAGCAGATTTATTTACTGTATAAGGATTCGTACCCAGTTTTAATTGTTGAGCTTGTGTAACGCAAGTGCCTAATAAAATCGTGATTGATGTAAGTAACCAACAGGTAAAAGGCTTCATAGGGAATCCGTTAAGCATACAAGTTTGAAACCGAAGTTGCTCTTTTATTCCAGTGGAAAGAAAGAGCAACTCAGGTCAAATAATTTCAGCTTATTTTTTTATGATATACCAGTTGCTGCCGTCTGTTTGTAATGTTACATAAGTCCAGTCATTGTATATTATATAATTAGCTCCACCGTCAATTGTAGCAGCTGTAGGAGTAATGGTCAATTGGTTGTCGATACCTCCGATTCCAATTTTTTTGATAGTATAGATTCTGCCCGCAAAAGTACCAGGGTTAGGGAGCGTTAAGATAATAGGTGCTGAACTAGTGTTTGCAAGAATAGTATTATCAGTAGCAGCAGCAGTATAATTTGTTGTGACGGTTTTGATTGCCATTGCAATTGAACCTTCAACCTGAACTGTTGAATTCGCGCTGCCGGTTGACCCTATAAGCATGGCTTTATTAGCAACTACGCTATCTTTAAATGTCTTGGTACCAGCGAATGCCTGGCTCGTTGTACTAACCACACCACGGGCTGTAGCAGCTGCATCCGGAACATTAATGAAAACACTGTCATCATTATTTGTGCTGACGCTAAGATCAGTGCCACTTTTAGTGAAAGCAAAAGCCTGTGCGGTATCACGGTTGCCGTTAATACTACGGATTGCATTTCCGAAAGCCGCTGCACTAACCTGGCGTTTTTCAACCAAGCCGTTGCTGATAACAAGCACTGAATCTGCACTACTGTTATTTGCAACTGTTTTTAAAGTAAGACTACCGTTCACAGTAGCGTTATTGTTGAAGGTTTTATCTCCGCCAAAAGTCTGCGCTCCTGCTGTTACAATACCAGGGTTTGTTGCATCAGCCGGATGAAGAATAATCTGGCGGGATGTACTGTCTATTACAATAGAAGCACCATTAACATTAGAACCTGAAGCTACCGCACCGATGGTAATAGTTTGAATAGCGCTCTGTATTTTTTGCCAGTCAGCATATGTAAGAAAGCCATAAGGTTTGTTCACACTTGAACCGTTCTGAACAGGGAGATATAAAGCGATAGTGCTGTCTGCCGCACGATTTTCTATTGCGACGGTATCGGTTGTTGTGCTTGGCGCAGCAGTGAAGCTTAATGTTTGTTTCTGAATGCCATTGATTGCTTTTATTGCATTTTCAAAGGAAGAAGAAGACATAGTTCTTTTATAAACCGAACCATCAGCATTTAGAACAAGTACGTCAAGTTCAGAGGTGCCGGCCGCAAGATTTTGTAATTTCACTGATCCGTCAACATTCAGCTTTGCAGTGGGATTATTTGTACCAATTCCAACATTGCCTGCAGCATCAATTCTTAAACGCTCAGTGTTGTCTGTACGGATAACAAGCGGTTGTCCATCCACTGTACCAATAAACTGGTTCGCAGGATTTGTTCCGCTATTACCAGCCAGTGACCAGTTTGAAGTAGCTTCAGAAAGATCGGCAATCTTTTTCCACACTCCGTTACTGCGAAGTCTTAAGCTTTTATCAGTATTGAGATAGATAATCATACCATCCGGTGGAGTGAGTGTATTGATTGCAACGGTATCGGCCAAACGTGGTAAAAGCAAACCCTGCCTGCTACTTTCCAGTTCTAAAATAGAGGACTTTTGTATGTTGGTAGGATTGTCACCAATTTTCAGCTGTGCGTTTGCCACCATGGCTGTCCCCAACAATAAGAGAAATACAAAAAGGGATTTTGATTTAAGGAGTAAATTTGAGGTCATTTTTGGGGTTTTAAGGATATGGAATTAGGTTCCGCAAACAATAAACACATGTTATTCACAAAAATTGCAATGAATGTTTACCCTAATAAGACAAATAAACATTAACACCTAGTCAATCAACTAAAACACATTAAAAATCTATTAAAAACCTGTCCAGCAATTTTAAATATTTCATAGTTGATTTGCATTACATAATTGATTTACATGAAGCAGCTAATTTATTGCTACGACGCATACTGCATATGGTGTTATGGTTTCAGCCCGGTGATGCGGAAAATTACTGAGAAGTATAGGACAAGTATTCCGGTTGAAGTGTTATCAGGCGGAATGATAATCCGGAATCCCCCCAAACATATCAGCTTAACATCAGGTTATGTTGCTGAATCATATAAACAGGTTGAAAAGGTGGCGGGTATAAGTTTTGGCTCCGATTATCTTTGGCATGTTCTGAATACGGATGATAGCGATTGGTTCCCTGATTCACGGAAACCGGCTATTGCTCTGTGTATATTCAAGGAGATGTTTCCCACGCTCCAGGTTTTTTTCATGGCGGATTTACAATTTGCATTGTTTTATGAGGGGCGGGATCTCTGCGATAACGAAGCATATCGCCATCTGCTTGATAAATATCATATCGATCACGAAGCGTTTTACAAGAAATTGTCTTCCACTGAATATGCAGAAATGGCGAATTATGAATTCGCCCTGGTAAAACAATTGCAGGTTAGTGGCTTTCCCGCAGTTTTCGTACAGACATCCGACACAAAGTTTCAACTGGTTGCAAGAGGATACACAGACTTTGATACAATTGATAACAGGATAAAGCAGGTTCTGGCAACAGGTAACCAGAGCGACCAATAAAAAAAGCCGCTGGTGCTGCTGCCAGCGACTGGCCTAAGAAATTTCTCAAGGCGATGTCGCTAACCGACGCCCTAAGAAACTTCAGGAACTTCCTCAAGTTTATTATCACTGGAAAACTTATCGCGGGCGGCGCTATATTCATTCTGAAGTTCTGTGGTTGATGCAAGTGCGCTATCTATCTGCTCAAAAATCTCAGGTAGTTTCTTTGCAAGATTTGTATCGCCCAGGTTTATGTTTTCCGCTTCCAATTGTGCTATTTTTTTCACAAGAGCAGTTTCACTGTTAATAGTATCCTCCAGTTCACGAAGAATTTTATCCATTAATTTAAGTTTTTCTATTTTTTCCATAACATCGAATTTGTCTTTATAGCTCTAATATCGTGCCTGTTGCAATTCATTCGATATAACCCAGCTCTGCAGCCCGAAAGTCCCAACGCCTCCTATATATAATGCCTTTGAGCATTATTTTACCCAGTAAACCCAAAGACTTTTAAATAACCAGTGCCCCGATCGATCTTCTTTATTTTTCTAAACTACTGTTTGTCCTCTATCGCCTTCGGGTTAAAATAGAAAAAGGCTATCTCATTTTGAGACAGCCTTTTTCAAAAATTCATAGAAAACTACATTATGGTTTTGCACCACCACCGCCACCACCGCGTCTTTGACGAAGCGTTGGTTCGATTTCATCTTTAAACTTTTTAAACTGATCCGCTGTCCACAATTTTTTCAGCTTCTCATCTCTTGCTGTAACCATCTTTTCATTTTCCGCTCTCATCGCATCACGATCAATCTCTCCACCGCCAGCTCTCATTTCTTCGAATCTTTTTGCCTGTGCACGATAAAATGTGGCAAAAATGGTATCAGTCTTGGTTGTCTGATCCTTATCAAGTTTCAGATCGGCAAGCTTTTCCATTGTTGTCTTAGTTCTTTCTTCTGCGGAAGGCATTTGAAATCCGCTACCACCCTGCGCATAGGTGATGCAGGTAATAACGAACATGAAAATAGCCAGAAGGCTCATTTTTGCTTTCATCAATATAACATTTAGTAATGAATGAATTAAGTACAGATGTTTGACGTCGTGTCTACGCTTAGGCTTGCGGGTGAGTAGTGTTAAATGTATTATTTATTGTTTTGACCTTCGCGTTTCCGATTGTTCGATCCCCGTGATGAGCCGGACATCCTTTTTATTATGATCTGCACCAGCGAATCGTATTTCGGCCTCTGCTCCGGAGTACAAACCAACCTGGAATTGCGAAAATGTTGAAATACCTGGAGATCGATCAGCTTTTGTTTTTGACCAATTTGAGAAGCTGCCGAATTAACTACCGAATCCGGTGTTTCAGGTGATTTCAGCAGAAGATAAAACTCATTTTTTGTATTTTGAAGATCTTCAAACAGGGGCTTCATCTTCTTCCAGTGTTCTTCACGAAGTTGATTTAGTTCACTCACCTGTTGAGTGTCGAGACCTACCTCTCTTTTCAGGGTTTCGGCCATGCCGTAACCAGGCTTCGAGCCGCCTGGATTATTACCCCTGCCTAATTTTGGCGAAAGAAAAAAGGCAAGTATTGCAATGTTTGTTAAGAGCAGAATTATTATAATAACTATCAGCCTTCTGCTTCTGGAACTGCTATTCATCAGGGTTCAGCGTTTGAATAATCATAAAAGGAAGTTGATGCTATTGTGTACTCATCAACCATCGAAATATCAGACTGATCCGCCAAATCGGCTGAAGTTCCTGATTCCCTGAAAACAACAGAAACATTTAACAAGAGGACAAAAGAAATCACACCCGCAATCACAAAAGGTTTCGTGATATAAGAGGTAATTGTTTCCCACAGATTCTTCTGCTCATCTTCCATCCGCGCCATTACACGGGTATAAAAAAACGGTCCGGGACTTGCCTTTTGGAGGCCATCCAGGCTATTCATGGTTTCTTCCACACGGTATTCTATAGAATCATTTTGCTTCATACACTATAATTTGACGTGAAAAGAAAATAAAACTTGTGTTCTATTGATCTTGCTGATAATATTTTTCCAGGGTTTTCTTCAAATTGCTTTTGGCCCGGTGCATTAAAGACTCAACAGATGATACGGTCGTCTCCATTACTTCACTGATTTCCTGGTAACTAAGGCCTTCGATTTTGTGAAGCGTAAATGCAATTCGCTGATTGTCAGCAAGTTGATTCACTGCTTTCATTAAGGTCGCTGACCTCTCCCTATTATCGAGAATCACACCTGGATGATTAAAATCAGGAGGATGCACAACAGCTTCATTATCGTCGGTAAAAAGATTTTTTACAAAAGCGAACCTTTTTTTCCGGTTTTTCCGACGGATGTGATCCATCGACTTGCTGATCGTTATCCGGTAAAGCCAGGTTGAAAGCTTGGATTCACCCTTAAAATGGTGGATCGACTCATAAACCTGGACGAAAACCTCCTGGGCTACATCTTCTGCATCTTCTGCATTCTGAACGATCCCGATAGCTGTATTATAGACCAAATCCTGCCAGGCCTCGACTATTTTTTTAAAAGCAGTTTGATCACCTTGCTTTAGCTGCCCGATTAAAATCCATTCATTCAAAGCCGAGGTTTTTGACTGTAAACGATATTACGTAAAAAATGTGAATCGCTGCAGAGTGCTGCGGCCACGACCCGAATAATAATTTTTGGAATGCAGTTTGCCTAAATCCGATTATATTGCACGTCCTTTTAAACAAACGGAATATGGAATACGGAAAAATAATTTCAGTTACAGGAATGCCGGGATTATATGAATTGCTAAGCAGTAAAAATGACGGCGCTATTGTCCGTTCACTGGATGATAAATCTACAAAATTTGTATCCAGCCGGATCCACAACTTTTCACATCTTGAAAGCATAGAAATATATACGGTTCGTGATAATGTAAACCTGGTTGAAATATTCCAGGCAATGGATAAAAGCAGTGAAAAAATACCAGACGGTAAAGACGCTGCTGTTTTAAAAAAATACTTTGAAACGGTTTACCCTGATATCGATTTCGAAAGAGTATACACCAGCGATCTGAAAAAGATGGCTAAATGGCTGCAGGTTCTAAAGTCTAATGATGTGGAACTGAAATTGACGGAAGCACCGGTAAATGATGCAACGGAGCAGAACGAAGGAAATGAAGAGCCGGTTGATGAACAGGCAATCGCAAAGCCTACTGCAAAAAAGTCAGCAAAAGATACCGCTAAAGATAGCAATGTAGCCGAAAAGGAGGCTCCCTCAAAAGCTGCCCCAACAAAAGCTCCCGCAAAGGACAAGAAAGAGCCGGTAACTGAAGATGAGGCTCCAAAGAAAAAAGCAGCACCCAAAGCAAAGAAAGAAACTGACGGAAAAGAATCAGAATCCAAAGAGCCTGTTAAAAAGAAGGCGGCTCCAAAGAAGAAATCCTAAAATACGTTATTATTGGTCCCTCCTAAGCCAGTGGCTTCGGAGGGCGAAGCCCACCTATACCGAAGCCTCTGGCTTAGGAGGGTTTCTATATGATACAGTAATACAGAACTGAATTCAAACATGGAAAAAACCTCAACAATAAAAAAACTCGAGCGCCATTTTCTTCCGAATGATTTTGTAGTGACTAACTGGGAAATGCTGGAACCTTATTTTAAAGATCTCCTGGAAAGAGAACTTGGCACACCGGGCGACCTCGAACATTGGTTGAAAGACATTAGCGAAATGGAGGCTGTTTTGAGCGAAGATGCCTGCTGGCGGCAGATA
>Ga0193752_1000253_pt1 | contig 58795 bp, 36 predicted proteins | sample H1c1metaG_FD_144924 | JGI IMG/M metagenome (GOLD analysis project Ga0193752, IMG submission 144924) | Soil microbial communities from a riparian zone of the East river system, Colorado, United States - H1c1 | ecosystem: Environmental > Terrestrial > Soil > Riparian zone | place: USA: East River...
CCCCATGGGCTATCAACTCGTTACTGGTAAGCCGGATTCCGCAGATCACCTGGTTTTCACCACAACCTTCTTACACAACAACATTTTCTACAAAGCCGCCATTGCTGAAACCATTTCCTGGGACGGGGCACTAACCGGCACCTATGATGTGCTGCTTCAATCGGGAAAGGGCACTAACCGTTTAACACTTTTAAGAAGCGGAGGACATTGGAGAACGGGAGACGAAATTGAGCAGATTGGACGCATTCAGCAAGACGTCGTGGATTTGCTTGGTTCTGTTATCACACAGGTGCGCTCGTGACCGGACTTTGACACATTAAGTGAAATCATACGGGTATAAAATGCACAAATAAGTTCCTGCCATAACTTTGAATTATAACTTCTTAGTAAGCAACTCATCTTGCGGAAAAATACTTTCTCCGGGATTGCTGCACGACAATTTTTTCACTGCATAAAAAAACTTTAGCTTTTTTGACTTTGAGAGTTCAATAAATTTATTCCTCTTCCCCGATCAGTATGGACTTAACTCCCCCTATTGTTTTTTACGATAAAGACATACGCTTATTATGGGCCACCAAACAGGCTTCATAGTAAAAGAATGATTTCAAATAAAAAATTGAACAACCAAATGCTTGTACTTAACCAAAGTTTCAATCCATCAGACCATTTGGGAAGAAGAAGCAAAAAAAACCGGAGCTTACAAGGGCCGGATCAGGATTCTTAATAATCTTAATTCGCTGTTGAAGAAAGAGAAAAATTACTAACGTTTGCTTAATCCAGACTAACATATGAAAAAGACAATTGTATATTCAGCTTTAGCAGGCTTTATTTTATCGTCATGCAATAACATAAACCAACCCAAAGAAAACAATAATCAAACCAAGGCTATTGTAAATGATTCTTTGGTTCAGAAAAGCTGTGCGATGCAAACTGATAACGCGGGATCGGGATCTGTTGAATACTGTAAATTTTTATTCCGCTACAATTACTTTGATCCCGGATTTTTCAATTTTATTTACAGTGTCCCTGCTTACTTCACCATCTGTTATTATATAGTCTATCTGATCAAGATTGCAGATTTTCCCTAATCCACGACGATCAAATTTTGAGCTGTCGGCCAACACTACAACAGTTTGTGCCAGTCTGATCATCTTTTGATTCAGGCTGGCTTCCACAATATTGGTGATGGTAAGACCGTATTCAAGATCAATCCCGTCAACTCCAAGGAAAAGAACACCGCAGGATAATTCGTCCAGTATTTTTTCAGCGAAAGAGCCGGCTGTGGAAGATGAACTTTGATGAACCAGTCCTCCCAGTTGAAGTATTTCTACATTAGGGCGGTTGATCAATTCCAATGCAACTTTCAAAGCCGGAGTTATGACTATAATTCTTTTATCCGGGTATAGTTGTCGCGCCACCTCAAATACTGTAGTACCGGATGCAATGATGATTGAATCATTCTGGCCGATAAGGCTGAGGGCAGCTTTCGCGATTTTTTTCTTTTCGTCAGATTTAATAAATTCCTTTTCATCGATCGGGCGCTCTATGGCATATGGATTATTTATAGAACCTCCGCCACGGGTGCGGAAAAGGAGCTTTTTTTCTTCCAGCAGTTTCAGGTCTTTCCGGATGGTAACTCCGCTTACTTTCATTTCATCAATGAGTTGAGGGATGCTCACCCTGCCATTCTCAGCGAGCTTTTTAAGAATAAACTGGTGTCGGTCGGTTATTGTTTCCATGTAATAAAGTTTGGTTTCGCAAAGTTGTCATTTATTTCCTGATATGTTCAAATGCCTGCAAGGCTTCATGATTTAGTAAAATCAGTAACAGGATTGAAAAAAGAAAGGTTACAAAAGCTTTTTTTTGGTTTTAATTTGTTTAATTATATTTAATTCTCTTACATTAGCTTACAAAATTGATTCAAATGAAAGCAAATATCAGCCTTTCAGGATCAATTTCCAGTACGATTGCTCTTTTCGAGGCTTCAATTCATAACGATTTGTTTACAGACAGGTAATGTTTTGTTTAATTATTGATCATTCTTTTGCAAAACATTAATTCTTTTAACCTGCATGAAACAAAATAAAAGAATTGAGGGCTTAGGAAAAATTAGTTAAGTATAAAAAAACACTAGCTGTTATGAAAAAAAATTACCGCTTTGCCATTGGTCGACAGCAAAGCATTTCTCAGAAAATGACCGGCAGTTGGCTACTCAGCCTCCTATTTCTCTTAGTCTTTATCGTGCCCGCTGCAGCACAGTCAAAAAAGATCACCGGAAAAATTACAGATGAGAACAACAATCCTCTGGAAGGCGTAAGCGTTAGCCTGAAGACCGCAGTATCAGGTACCACAAGCAATGCTGAGGGTAATTATTCTCTTGATGTACCTATTACTACAGATGTACTGGTTTTTTCAGCTGTAAGTTATCTGGAAAAAGAAGTTACCATTGGCAGCACCATACTTATTAATGTAACACTTGAGAAAGATGTGGCCGGTTTAAATGAGGTAGTGGTAGTGGGTTACGGTACACAGAAGAAAGCCAATCTTACAGGCTCTGTTTCTGTTATTGGTAGTACTCAGATTGAAAGACGTCCCAACACTTCCACTTCCAATGCTTTGCAGGGACTTGCACCAGGCGTAACCGTTACATCACAAACCGGTTCTCCCGGCGGAGACGGCGCACAAATCCGCATCAGGGGCATTAATTCATTTGGAGGATCCAGCAGTAACCCATTAGTGATCATCGATGGCGTGGCAGGTTCGATGGATGATGTGGATGTAAACCTCATAGAGTCCATATCTGTATTAAAGGATGCTGCTTCTTCCGCTATTTACGGTTCCAGGGCTGCAAATGGAGTCATATTGATCACGACCAAAAGGGCCAAGGATAAATTGTCTGTAAACTATAAAGGGTATGTTGGCAAACAAACGCCTACAGCGATCCCCAAAGTAACAGACGGATTAACATACATGCGTGTGTTCAACGACGCGAGCATGAATGATAATGGAATCAAGATCTATAGCGATCAGGATATAGAAGATTTCAGGAAAAAATATGAAGCGGACCCCAAAAATTACGATTGGCAGGATGCAATATTCGAGGGCAGCGGGTTACAGCAGAACCATTTTATTTCTTTATCAGCAAACAGTGGCATCGTTCGTGTAACTCCATCATTAAGTTACACAGACCAGGAAGGGATCATTCAAAACACCAATTTCAAACGTTATATTTTCCGCAATAACCTGGACATAACACCCAGTAAAAAATTCAGCATCAAAGCTGATATTGCAGTAACCAACAGGAACAGACGGCAAATTGCTGATGAAGGGACGATCTGGAATTACCTGGGAAGAATGCCTACAAATATACCTATCCGTAATAGCGGTCAGTGGTCCGACGGCTGGGTAAAAATCAACCCGGTAGGCTATATTCAGGATGGCGGAAACCGTAAAACAAATAACCTGGAGTTTTATGGAAATCTTAGCATCAACTACAAACCTGTTGACTGGTTATCACTCACAGGAATGTTTGCTCCCCGTTACTTAACCAGCAACACACACACTTTCCGGAAAAGTGTAATGACATATTATGAAGACGGGTCACAAGCTGGTGCTGGCAACACTTTTACCGAACTCACAGAGTCAGCATACAGATATTTCTATGGTACTTACCAATTCCAGGCAACTGCGCAAAAAAGTTTCAAAGATCATAATTTCAGTCTAATGGCTGGAACCTCCAGGGAAACATATGATGAAAAACTTTTGTCGGGCTACAGAAGAGATTTTGTTTATGATAACTACGAACAACTGACTGCCGGTGCAGACAATGCGACAAAAGATAATAACGGTACACAAAATCAATGGATATTGATATCCGGTTTTGGCAGGTTCAATTATGACTTCCAGGGAAAGTACCTTTTTGAAGCCAATCTTAGATATGATGGTACCTCACGCTTTATAGAAAACAACCGCTGGGCGGCATTTCCATCATTCTCTGCAGGATGGCTTATTTCCAGAGAAGATTTCTGGGATGATATGAATTCAGTGGTGAAGATGCTTAAGATCAGAGGTTCATGGGGTAAGTTGGGTAATCAGAATATAGGTTCCTCCTACTACCCTTTTGCAGAAGCCTTATCATTGAGCAGCGCTTCCATGGGTGGAAATATATATCAGATGATCACACAAACCACACTTTCCAATCCGAGTCTTCGCTGGGAAGAGACCGTTATGAAAGGCATTGGCCTGGATGCCAATTTGTTTAACAAGCTATCAGTAACATTCGATTATTACGACAAAAAAACGGATGGCATCCTCCTTAAACTGAACACTTCACAACTCACCGGGTTGGCTTCACCCTACCAGAATGCGGCAGTAGTAACCAACAAAGGCTGGGAGGTTTCTGCGAGATACGATGATAAGTTCGGTGATTTCCAGTTTGGCATAGGCTTCAATTTATCAAATGTGAAGAACCAGATAATTGATATGAAAGGTCAGAGCTCAGGTGACCTCTTACGTCAGCAGGAAGGGTATTCCATCAACTCTATTTATGGCTATATAGCGGATGGTCTCTATCAAACTCAGGACGAAATCAATAAGGGCCCTGTGCAGATAGGAACATTAAAACCCGGCGATGTACGCTACAGGGATATTGCAGGTGCAGTTGATGCAAACGGTAAATCGATACCGGATGGCAAAATAACTGATGCTGATAAAATGATCATTGGCACCACTATCCCACGTTATACTTATGGAGGCAATCTGGATCTGGGATGGAAGGGATTGCGTCTGAGTGCTTTCGTACAGGGTGTTGGCAAAGTGGATGGCTACCTGAATGCGCATTACGTGATCCCGGCTGCTAACTCCAGCGCTATTAAGCCCTGGCAACTGGATTACTGGAGTCCGGACAACACCGATGCAGCATTGCCACGCGTATCTGTTACTTCCACCAATAACACGCAAAACTCCACCTTGTGGATGAGAAGCGCTTCATATTTCCGTTTGAAGAATATCCAACTAGGATACGAAATACCCGCAACATTCCTGAAAAGAGTTGGATTGCAAAAAGCATTTATATATCTGAACGGACAAAACATATTTACTCAAACCAAATTTTACGAAGGATACGATCCTGAAATTAACTTTGATGCCGGCGCAGCAGATGGTGTCGCATTGGGCGGCGGCAACTACTATCCCCAGGTTAAAATATACACATTTGGTATTGATATAAAATTCTAAAAAATTAATAACAGATGAAACGCTTTAATAATATAAATAAGATAACTGCTATAATACTCGGGTGCATCCTGGCCCTGTATTCATGCAAACCAGATCTGATGTCACTGAACGGTCCGTCTACAGGTACATTTCCTGCTAATGATAAAGAGGCGGAGATGGGATTGTTCGGCGCTTACCAGAATATAAGCAAACAGGATGCTGCCAGTACTCCTATGTGGCATGTAATGGATAATATTACAGATATAGGTTTTGCCAGGCCCGGCACCAATTACACGTCACCGATCACAAGCGCTATAACAACCGACAATGCATTAACCAATAAACCCTGGCAGATACACTATCAGACAATAGCCCGCTGTCACACAGTTCTGGATAACCTCGAACGTTTGAAAAGTTCAATGACAGAAGAAGCCTATAAGAAACTGGATGCAGAATTACGTTTTATCCGTGCTTACTGTTATTCAGAACTGATTCAGTTGTACGGTGCCGTTCCTTTATTGAAGAAAGGCGTTGACCTTAGCAATGCTGATGTTCCGAGAACACCAAGGGCGGAGATTGAACAATTTCTTCTTGACGAGTTAACCGCAATCGCTGACAATCTACCTGTGTCACAGGCACAATTCGGAAATGTGAGGGGTTCACGGGTGGCTGCATATATGCTTAAAGCAAGGATTGCCTTGTATGCAAAGAAATATACCGAAGCAGCTGCGGCTGCAAGCACAGCCCTTACGCTGTCTGCCGGCGTGCACGATCTTACGCCTTTTAACAACACTATCAATTTTGTTGGTAAAGATCACACTGCCGGCGAACCGGATTTAGCGAATATATTTGGACATGCCGGTTTTAAAACCAGCAAAGAATGGATATGGGTGACTGAGTATAACATGTCGATACCCGGGAATACCCATAACCAGCAATACTATTCGGCTTCACGTTTAGGTAAGGGTGTTTGTTACTGGGGTCCGACACAGGATCTTATTAATACCTTCCAGGCGAAAGACGGATTACCGATTACAGAATCACCGCAGTATGACGCTTCAAAACCTTTTGAAAACCGTGATCCCCGATTGGATATGTATTGTGCGCGTCCGCATGCACGTTATGTAGGATACCAGTTTGAACCAGCCACCAGTTTTCCAACAGTAAAGAATTACTGGCCGGTCATTAATGGCACGTCTCCCACTGCTCCTTCGGTAGCTAATGCCGATGCAACAAATGCGTTCAGATCTTTCAGCGGTTACCTCTGGCGCAAGCCGATAGATCTTGTTGATTTTTCCTCCACATCTGTTAGCGGAGTTTCAGATCTTAATGTAGGAATTTTTCGTTTTGCCGAACTTTTACTGATTTATGCAGAGGCAAAGATTGAAGCTAATACTATTGATAATACGGTTTATGAAGCTATCAATCGTATTCGTCGCCGTGCACAAATGCCAGATTTATCCGCCGGATTATCGCAGGCTCAATTGAGAAAGGCTTTGCGATATGAACGCAAAGTAGAACTGGCTAACGATGGCCTTAGGTGGTATGATCTGCGCCGCTGGGGCATTGCCAATAAGGTGATGAATGGTGTTATATACCTTAACCGCGATGCCAAGGCATGGACAAAGAACATCCTGACCGGATTCGATGACAGCTATACACCAATTTATAATCATACAGAAGCCGCTAAATTTTTCACTATCCAGAATGTGGTATACAAAGAGAACAAGGATGAATACTGGCCGATCCCGAAATCTGAAATGGATGCCAACAAAAACCTGGTGCAGAATCCGGGGTACTAAGAAAACGATAGTTAATGAGGATAATTATGAGGATAATGATTGAGGATAATTTAGTAAAGGTTATCAGAAGAAGAATAGTTTTACAAAGAGTACTAATAGTATGGAATGAAAGAATTGCTTAGCCCTGAAAAAAGACGCTGGTTTATTGTTGCCATTATCTTTCTGGCTATCGTATTCAACTATGTAGACAGACAGATTGTGTCAGTATTAAAGCCTGTACTCAAAGCGGAGTTTAGCTTAAATGACAGCGGCTATGCAATGATCCTGAATATTTTTACGATATGTTATGCCCTGATGTATCCTGTAACAGGATGGTTGGTTGATAGATTCGGAGCCCGGGTCGTGATGTTCTATGGCATTATTACCTGGTCATTGGCCTGCATTGGCGGGGGTTTATCCAGAACGATCGGTCAGTTCAGTTTTTTCCGTGGATTACTCGGTGCAGCGGAGCCTACCAATTTTCCGGCACAGCTAAAAGTGATTGCTGTTTGGTTTCCCGGTAAGTTAAGGGCGACGGCTAATAGTCTATGCGTAGCCGGTAGTTCTATCGGAGCCATCATCGCGCCGCCGGCCATTGCATGGCTGGCGCTCAACTATAGCTGGCAAATCGCCTTTATTACAATGGGATCTGTTGGAATGCTGATTGCTGTATTGTGGAAGTTGATTTACAGAGATCCGCCGACACATATCCTGCAGGAAGCGATTACGTCAACACCCGGCGAATTAACTGATTCATTTCAATGGAAGCAGTTATGGCGCACCCGCAGCTTATGGGGCATATTGCTGATACGTTTTGTGAGTGATCCGGTTTGGTACTTTTGTCTCTTCTGGCTTCCAGGTTATTTGCAGGAAGAATCTGGGCTTACACTTGCACAGGTAGGTATGTTTGGATGGGTACCCTTTTTATTTGCCGACTTAGGCTCCATAGCTACTTCAGCATGGTCTGATAAATTGGTACGAAAAGGTTATGCTCCATTAAAAGCAAGAAAGATGATGTTGACACGTGTTGCAATTCTGAGTCCATTATGTGTACTCACGCCTTATCTAAACAGTGCATGGAGCACTTTGGCAGTATTCAGTATCGTAGCTATTGCCTGCCTGAGTTGGTTATTTACGGTGAGCGTAGTAATAGCGGAAGCGTTTCCTGTAAAAAATGTAGCGAGTGTATTGGGAATTGCCGGAGGGTTTGGTGCATTAGGAGCTGTGCTGTTCAATTATTTCGTAGGGCAGTTTATAGGAACATTGGGAGCCGAAAAAATATTCATCGCTATGGCGTTTTTGCATCCTATAGCAGTGTTGATCTTATGGACTATGGTGCGACCGGAAAAACCGAAAGCTGTTGTGAGTGGATCTTTATACAATGAACACCCCGCAACAACTGTTTCGGGTCAACTGAATAATAAATAGTAAATGAAAAATAGTATGTTAAAAAAAATCACAGAGCCAGCCAGAGAAATCAGCGTGAGAAAAGAAACTGATGTACTGGTGATTGGCGGAGGCCCTTCAGGTATCATAGCTGCACTGGCAGCTGCTGAGGATGGATTAAGTGTAATGCTGATAGAAAGCCGCAGCTTTGTAGGCGGCAATATGACTATCGGTCTTCCCATACTCGGATTTCTGGGACAAAAAGGGAACCAGATTATCAAAGGTCTTCCACAAAAATTCATTGACCGCTTAAAAGCCGTGCAGGCTTCAAGCGAGCATCGTCCCTGTCCATTGCATATGAGCCTGACACTTGTAGAACAGGAAGCCGTTAAAACCGTCGCACTGCAAATGCTGGTTGAAAGTAAAGTAGAAGTATTGTTTTACGCCTTCTTTGCCGACGTGGTGATGGAGAAAGATGAATTGAAAGGAGTGATCATTGAAAGCAAGGCGGGGCGTGAAGTAATACTCGCCAAAACCATTATAGACTGTAGCGGTGATGCTGACGTGGCATATCGTGCTGGTGTGCCTTGTGACTATGGCAATGAACACGGCGGCGTTCAGCCACCCACACTTATGTTTTGCCTGGGAGGAGTGGATACTGAAAAATTACGTACAAGTGTAGCCGAAGAACCCAGAACATATCTTACCGATTTTATTCCTGCCGAATATTTTGGTCAAAACAATCAATTTGTATTAGTAGGGATGCGTAACCTGATAAAGAAAGCGCAGGATGCCGGACTAACGTTGCCGACAGAACGAACTATACTCATCACCGGTTTACGCAAAGGTGAAGTATGGGTAAACATGACACGGGTAAATGGAGTAAACGGAACTGATCCCGGCAGCCTTACCCATGGGGAAATAGAAGGCCGCCACCAGATACACGACATTCAGAAATATCTCATCGACTACGTACCCGGATTTGAGAACGCGTATTTTTTAAAAACGGCGCCTTTCCTCGGAATCAGGGAAACAAGACGTATACAAGGGCTTTATACCATGACCCGGGAAGATATTATGGGATGCCGGCATTTCGATGATGCCATAGCCGTAGCCAGTTATCCGTTGGATATACATCATCCCCAGGGAGGCGGTTGTACTTTGGAATGGTGCGGCGATTGTTACGATATCCCCTATCGTTCATTGATCCCTCAAAACGTAAAAAACCTGATTGTCGCAGGACGTTGTGTTTCTGCCACGCATGAAGCCATGTCTGCTATTCGGGTAATGGCTCCCTGCATGGCCATGGGCGAAGCAGCTGGGCGGGCAGCGAAGATGGCTATAAGACAAGGAATACAACCAGCCGATATAGACGTGAAGAAATTACAACTGGAACTTCTGGACAAAGGCGCATTCCTGCGAACTCCAAAAAAAGAGCCGGCATCATAAAAAATAATTGCGTCATAAAAATAATTTTTAATCAACTCAAATAAATATGTCTTCCAGCAGACGAAGTTTTTTAAAAGGAATTGGTACCGCTGCATTGCTGCCAGCATTGCCAGCATTGCAAGCCTTCAGCAGTGAAACTGAAACCTCATCCACTAAAAGCAGCACTCATCGTATCTTAACCTGTAATATACGTGTGGCACTCGATGAAGATGAAGCAAAAGGTGTGGGCTGGTCTGCCAGAAAAGATATTTGCCTGAAGATCATTAAAGATAAGAAGGCGGATATCATCTGTTTCCAGGAGGTTATAAAAGTGCAGGCCGATGATCTGAAAAAATATTTTTCTTCATTCCGGTTATTTGGTTTTGATGGTCCTGAGATGGATCCACACCCTACCGGTTATTTCGGGATCGCGAAGAACCCGATCATGTTTTCTAAAGACCGGTATGAGCTGCTTACGGGCGGAACCTACTGGCTTTCTGAAACTCCGCTGGTAGCCGGAAGTAAATCGTGGGAAACGGCCAGGGCCAGGCATGCAAACTGGGTACGCCTAAAAGATAAAAAGACTGGAAAGGAATTAAGAATTATAAACCTCCACCTGGATCATGTTTCCAATGAAGCGAAAATCCAGCAGGCAAAAATGGTAGTGGAGGAAAGTGCACAATACCAGCCGGATTTTATTCAATTGTTCACAGGAGATTTTAACAGCAAATTCGATAGCAAGGTGTTGGATTCTATACGAAACGGAGGTTGGAAAGAAAGTTATGAAACATTATATGGAGAAAAAGAATCGGGATTTACCACGCATGAGTTCGAAGGAGAAAAATATGAAAAAGGGGCCTCAAAAGGAAGAATTGATTTCATCTGGTACAAAGGAAAAATAAAACCGGCAGCTGCTAATATCATAAAGGATGCGATCAATGGAAAATATCCGAGCGATCATTACTTTATGCAGGCAGATTTTGTTATCGATTAAAATGAATTACCAATGAAGAAGAGAACTTTTGGTTGCTTACTCCTGATTTTGTTCGGAACCAGTATTTGTTTTTCACAGAACAACTATCAAAAACCTGCACTGGAGCAGAAAGGATCCTGGTCATTGATCATGGTACCCGATCTGCAGAATTATGTGAAATGGGAAAGAAACCAGCCATTGATAGACCTGATGATGGCCTGGATAGCAGTTAATATTGATACACTCAATATAAAGATGGTAATGGGTGTAGGAGATCTCGTCGAGAATGATGGAAAGATAACCAACGATTATGACGGCGATCAAACATCCAAAAGTCAGTGGGAATATGTTTCAAGAGCTTTTGGCAAACTGGACGGTAAAGTTCCGTATATCGCAGCCACAGGTAATCATGATTACAGCATCGACAGGCAGGGCAACCGCACATCGAACTATAGCAGGTTCTTTACTACCGAAAAAAATCATCTGAATCAAAAAATACTTGTTCAAAACACCAGGAACGAACAGGGTCAACCCACACTGGAAAATTCCGCTTATGAGATAAAGGGAATGAACGGAAAGGACTATCTGTTTCTTACCGTAGAGTTCGGACCAAGAGATACCGTACTGACCTGGGCAAAAAACGTTGCAGCACTGCCGCAATACAAAAACCACAGGGTGATATTATCTACTCATGGATATTTAGATGCAAAGGATAAGCGGACATCCGGTGAAATAAACTGGATTTACTGGGAACCTTATAATGTAGACGATATGATCCAGAAGTCGGCACGCATCAAACTTCCCGCTGCAAACAATGGTCAACAGATATGGGAAAAAACGGTGCAGCCTTCTGCTAATATTGAAATGGTGTTATGCGGTCATATCTCAGGAGAAGGATATAGAAAAGATAAGAATACTGCTGGCAAAACTGTTCATCAGATATTATTTGATTCACAGTCTATGGGCGGCGGCCACCGCTATGGCAATGGCGGTGATGGCTGGCTGCGTATACTGGAGTTTTTCCCCGATGGAAAAACTGTGAAAGTGAAAACGTTTTCTCCTTTATTCGGCATATCACCAACAACGCAATCATTTGCCTGGAAAAAAGATACCCGGAATGATTACACCATAAAGTTCGATTAACACGTAAACTTATTACGTGTATCACTGCTGTTGATAAAATCAGGTCAGGCATTTCTGACTCACCCGTATTACCATACTGAAACTATAAAAAAGAGTTGTTAACAATTAATGAAACCTATGAGAGTATTAGTAACTGCACCCTACCATGAGAAAGGTTTGTTCGACGTAAAGCAGGATCTGGGAGAAGCAATATATCGTCCGTGGAAAGAAAACGGGCGGGCGTATAATGAAGATGAGTTAATGACCCTTTTGTATGAAACGGAATCAGATGCACTCATCACCGAACACGACCATGTAACCGAGAAAGTGATTAACGCTAATGCACACCTGCAGTTTATAGGTGTATGCAGGGGTACTCCTTCCAATGTATCTTTGACAACAGCTACGCGTCATGGCATTCCTGTCTTTTACACGCCAGCCCGTAACGCACAGGCAGTTGCCGAAATGTTCATTGCGAACGTTATCACTTTTATGCGCAAGACACTACCTGCCATGAACTGGCTGCGCGAACGAAACTGGAGTGCAGGTGAGCATACTTCTTACCTGGAATTTAAAGGGAACGAACTGGCAGGTAAGAAAATCGGCATAGTCGGCTTTGGTGCTATAGGACAACTGATAGCAAAATTGGTAGAAAATTATCCATGCAGTATAGCGTATTATGATCCATATGTAAATGCAGCAACTTTTCCTTCTTACTATAAGCTTAGCCTGGAAGATCTTTTTTCTACAAGTGATATTGTGTCCGTGCATTTACCCGTAACAGCGGATACAAAGGGATTGATTGACTGCCGTTTATTTGAATTGATGAAACCACAGGCAATTTTTGTGAACACTGCCAGGGCGGTAGTAGTAAATAGAAATGACATGTACAGTGTGCTGTCGCAAAATAAAATCAAAGGAGCAATTCTTGACGTCTTTGACAACGAACCACCAGACGAGCTGGATTATAAAATAATTGATCTGCCAAATGTATTGCCAACACCTCATATAGCCGGGGCAACATACGAAGTGGAAGACCATCATGTCCGTATTCTCAACGAGGCACTCGTGGGATGGTTTGTACATGGTAAACATAGTGCAGACCGATTGGCCAACGGAGAAATATTATCATCGTACATTCAACGATAAAATTTAAGAAATGAAACAACAGGATGTATACCTGGTACTTGATATTGGTACAGGGAACTTGCGTTCAGCTATCATAAGCCCCTCAGGCAAAATACTGGGTGTGGCAAGAGCTGATATCCGTTACTATCGCGATGAACTTTATCCTGATTCTATTTATTTCAAGCCGGACGAACTCTGGTCTCAACTCCGTGAATTGACCAATGAGGCATTAAAGCAGTCGGGTCCTGTAACCATAACGGCTGCCACTACTACCAGCCAGCGGGAAGGCATCGTATTGATCAATCAATCCGGCAAGGCAGTTATTGGATTGCCAAATATTGATCACCGTGGACGGGAGTGGGAAAGGAACCATCCGGACAAAAGCAAGATATATCATCTAACAGGCCGCTACCCCACTTCCTTGTTTTCTGCCTACAAGCTGCTTGGCGTACGGGAACGCAGGAATGATATCTGGAATGAACTTTCTTTCTTTCTCAGTATTAGCGATTGGGCTTCCTGGGAATTGAGTGGCATAGCGTTATATGAGCATTCGCAGGCATCAGAGACATTGCTTTATGATGTGGCCGCCGGCAACTGGAGCGAAGAGCTTTGTGCATTGTTCGGGATTTCACAAAAACTATTGCCATCACTTTCTCAGTCAGGGAGTAAAGTCGGAACAGTTAAGAAAAGTATTGCTGAGACATGGCAGTTGAATCCGGGTACATTAATTATTACCGGAGGTGGCGATACGCAATTGGCAATTAAAAGTACCAGCCCTTCAGTAGGAGATGTAGTGATAGTTTCCGGTACCACGACACCGGTGGTAAAGCTGGAAGGGAACTATATTACTGATGAACATGAAAGAACCTGGACAAGCAGGGATATTACCAAGGACCGGTTTGTATTTGAAGCAAATGCCGGCGTTACAGGTTTGAATTATCAACGGCTCAAAGAAGTTTTTTATCCCAATGAGGGTTATGATGTAATTGAAAGGGAGCTGTCGGAAAATGCATACACACAATGTATAGCTTCTTTGGGATCACTTATCGCTTCTGAAACAAAACCGGTGACAAGGGGCGGGTTTGTTTTTCCCGTGCCCGTGTCTCATGAGCTTACCCGAAGCAGTTTTGTATGGGCCACTCTGATGGATATTTCCTTTTCTATTTCAGAGAATTATAAAGTGCTGGCCGAAGTATCTGGCCATAATGCCGGATATATCTGGGCCTGTGGTGGCGGATTGCAGAGTAAAACATTACGTAGCCTGATTGCTGCTGTTACCGGAAAAGAAGTACGGATAAAGCATGGTTTTGAGCAGGCATCCGTTGTTGGCGCGGCCATGCTTTGCAACGAGGCGCTCGGCGTGTCTGTTCAAAAAGAAGAAGCAATGCCGGAAAGTTCGTTAGCTACTGGAAGAGATGCGGATATGTACAAGACATTTTATGATCAGTGGAAGGCGACAAGAGAACGGTTCAGGGCTGTTAGTTAATCCGGTTTGCTAATGGTTGAAGTCTAAGATGAGAAGGCTTATAATAAGCGAAGATTATGATGACTAAAGCTCAGGATGAGAAAATGAATTGACGAGTAAAACTTATAATGAGTGCAACATACAATGGTTAAAGCTTATTTTATCGGAATTGATATCGGTACACAGGGAGCAAGAGTCGTGTTATTGGATGAACTGGGTCAACAACTGGCGGCTAAAGAAGAAGTGTTTGCGCTAAGTGAAGCTTCAAGAGAAGAGCAGTCCCCGGATGTATGGTGGGATTCTTGTTGCAGGTTGGTCCCTTCATTGATAATGGCTATAAAAAAACAAATCAGGTTACAAAATATAAAAGCCATAGCTGTTACTTCTACATCGGGAACTATTATTCCTTTGGACCTAAACTTTAATCCTTTGCATGCTGCTATCATGTATAGCGATCCGAGGTCTGGTAAGGAAGCGGATTTTTGTAAAGAGATAGCCTTAAAAAAAGTATCGGAAGGTTATACAACTTTTAATACATCCAGCGGTTTACCCAAGATGCGTTGGTTTCTGAATCAACATCCGGACCTTGCCTCGCAGGTGTATAAATTCATTCATGCCGCGGATTTTATCACAGGGAGATTGTGTGGCGAATATGGAGTGACTGATTATACCAATGCGATGAAGTCGGGATATGACATTCATCAGTATAAATGGCCGGAATATATCGTAGAGCAGATTGGCATACGCAGGGAGTGGTTGCAGGAGGTAAAACCATCCGGAGAACCATTAGGTATTTTAAATGATGATCTGGCTATACAATGGGGGCTTCCGGAAGGGATGATAGTGACAACGGGAATGACAGATGGCTGCGCCTCGCAGGTAGCTTCTGGTGCGGTAAGCCCGGGTCAATGGAATACTACTATTGGTACCACGCTGGTGATAAAAGGCGTCACCAGCCAGGCCGTGACAGATCCATTGGGTGTTATTTATAACCATCGCCACCCTGCTGCTTACTGGATGCCGGGTGGTGCAAGTAATACCGGCGCAGATTGGGTTAGTAAATTATTTGCAGGGCAGGATCTGCAGGAGTTAAGTAATAAAGCCGCCACAAAACTTCCCGCAGCATCTTTAGCATGGCCCCTGTTACAAAAAGGCGAACGATTTCCATTCATTGCACCGCAAGCCGTTGGATTCTGGCCCGATGGCGATCCGGTAGAAAAATTTACCGCCTGTATGGAAGGCGTGGCTTTTATAGAACGATATGCATATGAAAGAATTTCGTTGTTATCTGGCGAACGTATAGAGCAGGTTTTCTCTGCCGGTGGGGCCAGTAACAGTGATACATGGATGTATATCAGAAGTTGCGTTATCGATGCTCCTGTAAGCAGAATGAAAAATGTTTCAGGAGCGGCTGGAGCTGCAATACTGGCTGCATCCCGCACCTTTTATTCATCATTGCAACTCGCGGCCGCTGCAATGGTCAGCCCGGAATTAACGGTGCATCCCGAGGCAAATTTGGTGAGCGCTTATGATCAGAAATACAAACGATTTATTGAAGAATTAAAAGCAAGAAAAATATTGAATTGAATGATTAAAGTGAAGTCTCTAGGCAGACTTGTATAATTCGATTTTTCGATTATCTGGATCTGAGACGATGGCCATAAAACCAAATTCGGTATTTATAGGATCCATTACAAACGGCACATTACCATCTTTCAATCTGGCAATGATTTCGTCGAAATTTTCTATACCGATTCCAATCCGCAAATGTCTTCATGAACCCCGTTGCAATCGGGAACGGACTTACCATTTTTAAGGAGCAAAAAATTCTGAAACTGGTTAGTTCAACTTCTTACAAAAATGGAAAATCAGTAGAAAAATACCTGCCGGTATAGATTCTGTACTTTCAATCCTTTACTCCTTGTTCATCTCAAATATCGGGTAAAACGTTTGCGGTATTTCCATATCAAATGCCTTTGCAGTTAATGATATGAAATTTATGTAACGATGTTCAGCAAATCCTATTAATTTACATAAATAAGTACAACTTCAACTTCAAAAGATTACCAACTTGAGAAAATTCACGAATCAAAACAAGACAGCATGTAAAGCACAAGTACTTTTTTTATGTGCGTTTTTGATACTCGTTTGTACTTTTTCAACAAGTGCGCAGATAATAAAAGTTCCTGTTGTTCCTTCGCAGCAAGAGCTTAATCGCCCGTTTGGAAAGTCAGATGAGGTATCGTTCCTGAATCCCCCGAAAGTATATCATCCGGAAACATGGTTTCATTTTATTGGCGGCAATGTATCAAAGGAAGGAATCACGAAAGATCTGCAGGCGATTGCAAATGCCGGCTTTTCAGGAATTTATTTATTCCATGGCCAGTTCGGCGGACCCTGGCCCGGTGTGCAACCTCAGATTACAAGCCTTAGCCCCAATTGGGATGATGCAGTTCAGTTTACTGCAACCGAATGCCGTCGACTGGGTCTGAACTTTTCGATGAATGTCTGCCCGGGATGGGCAACCTCCGGTGGTCCGTGGATAGAACCATCAAATGCGATGCGCAACCTGATTTTAAGTCGTACCGATGTAACCGGAGGTAAAGTGATTACTCAGGTACTGCCATTGCCACAACCCAGTACAGAACCATGGCGTGATTACAATGATGTAACGGTGCTTGCATTTCCGACACCGGCGGGTGATTCGGGCAAACCTCTTGTACCGCAGTCAGTAAAAAGTAATATAGATGCTGATTGGCAAACATATCTTAGAGAGCCGGTTACAAAACCCGTTCGATTGTCTCCTGCGAAGCCAACTGAACCATATTGGATAGAGGTATCATTTACGAACCCTGTACCGGTGCGAAGCGTAGTGTTTTCAAGTGTACAAGGCTTTAACCATGGGCAATCTTATGAGCCTGGTGTTAAAGTCAACATACAAGCCGTGATGGACGACGGCAGGGTACGCGAAATACTGAACGTCGATATGCCTGCATCGAATTTCCAGGACGATCAACCGATAACGCTGGCATGCAGTGAAGTTGAAAACGCGAAAAGATACCGCATCACCATTACTAACAAGTATCTAATGGCACTGAGTTCCCTTCGATTATTTTCTGCTGCGCGAAAAAATAACTGGGAGTCGGAAGCAGCCTGGACTCTGAGAAGTATTGAACGTGCGGGTCAACGTCCTGATCAATCACCAAAAGCATTTATTAATCCCCGGGATATTTTGGATATATCAGATAAGATGGACAAAGAAGGAAAACTGAACTGGGATGCGCCGAAAGGTAGCTGGACTATTTTGCGACTGGGTCATGTGAATTCCGGTAAAAAAAATGGACCTGCACCAAAGGAAGGTACAGGATGGGAAGCCGATAAACTTTCAACCTCCGGGGCTAATGCCCAGTTCGCAGGTTACCTGGGACGACTGTCCAATTCCAATGGTCCCCTTGCCGGAGGACTGCTCAATGGAATGCTGATCGATAGCTGGGAATGTCATACACAAAGCTGGACCTCCAATATGGAAAATGAGTTTAAGAGTGTTTCCAATTATTCACTGCGCAAATGGCTGCCTGCATTGTTCGGCTATGTACTCAAAGATCACGAAACTTCAGGCCGCTTCCTGATCGATTGGCGAAAAACTTTAAATCATCTGTTCAGTAAAAACTTTTATGGACGCATGGCAACGCTTGCAAAAGATAATGGACTAAGTGTTACCTATGAAACCTCCGCAGGAGACGTTTTGCCAGGGGATATATTAGAGTATTTCAAATTTGCAGACGTACCTATGTGTGAGTTTTGGCAACCGATGTCCGACGGATTTGTGGGCTCTCTAAACTTTAAACCTATCAAGCCCACTGTTTCTGCAGCGCGGATATATGGTAAACCCCGTATAGGAGCAGAAGCTTTTACATCATTCGCATTAACCTGGGATGAGCATTTCGAAATGCTGAGAGAGGTCGCGAATGTTAACAGTGTTGAAGGCGTGACGCACTATGTTTTTCATACGTATACTCACAATCCTCAGATGCCTTTTCTTCCACCAGGAACATCATTCGGCGCCGGAATCGGCACGCCCTTCCTGAGAGGACAAACCTGGTGGAACTTTATGCCGGCCTTTAATACGTATCTATCGCGCTGCACGTACATGTTTGAAAGAGGAAAGCCGGTATCTGATGTGTTATGGTATCTCGGCGATGAGATCAATCATAAACCGGATCAGAATGCACCATTTCCAACAGGATTTAAATACGACTATTGTAACCCGGATGTTTTACTCAACCGGCTACAGGTTCAAAATGGAATGCTGGTTACTCCGGATGGAATTCAATACCGCGTGCTTTGGTTACCGGATGTGCCACGAATGCTTCCACAGTCTTTAGAAAAATTACGGGAATTAATTAAAAATGGTGCAACTGTTATCGGAGAACCGCCTGTTGGACTGGCTACACTTTCCGGAGATGACGCCTCTACAAAGCGCTTTCATACTGTGGTTAAAGATATCTGGGGCGACGCAAAGAAAGGAGTCAGAAGAAACGGCAAAGGTTATGTGATTTCTGGCATCACTTTAGAACAGGCATTAACTTCATTAAAGATAAATCCCGATGTAACAGGTGGAGACGCACTATGGTTGCACCGGAAAGCCGAAGGCGCAGACTGGTATTATGTTAGTGCACCAAAAGGAAAAGATTTTTCCGGCGAGCTTAGTTTTAGAACAAGTGGTATTGCGGAATTATGGGATCCTGTTACCGGGAGCTTCACTACCCTTGAGAGCCGGCGTATCGAAGATCGCACAGTCATTCATCTCGACCTGATAAAATCAAACTCATGTTTTATCGTATTCAGAAAAAATAACATTAATGCCGACACATCAGCGATCGTAAAGAATAAATCATTTTCCACGCTGAAAATTTCCGGTCCATGGACGCTAAGTTTTCCTGAAGGCTGGGGAGCACCGGAATCTTTAAAGTTGTCAGACCTAAAGCCATGGAAAGATCTGGAACTTTCGGCGGAAGGAAAAGCATTTTCAGGCACAGCAACTTATACTACAAATTTTAATGCTGATAATATCTCTGCAGACAGCGAATATATACTTGATCTCGGTAGTGTTGACATGGCTGCCAAAATAACAATGAATGGCAGCGAGATTGGAAAGTTATTGGCACCACCATATCGGCTTAGCTTAAAGAACTTCATAAAGCAGGGTAATAATACATTATCGGTTGAGGTCACCAGCACATGGTTTAACCGCTTGGTTTTTGACGCAAGACAACCTGAGGACAAAAGAAAGACATGGACAATTAATGGGCCCGACAAGAATGAATCGCTGCGGGTATCAGGTCTGATGGGGCCGGTATTGATTCAGCGGATAAATATCAGATAATAAACCGGCAAGCTGCACTCATTTTTTCACAGGCTCATAGTAAAGAAATACAGCACCGCAACCAAATGTTTTTGTTCTTAAAAGTTTAAGATCAATTCTATCCTTAATGTTTTTAAATAAAGGCAAGCCGCTTCCCAAAACAATTGGCTGAACGCCGAGCTGATATTCATCAATTAATTCAAGTTGCGTTAGGGCTACAATTAAACCGGGGCTGCCAACTAAAATATTCTTGCCAGGTTGTTGCCTGAGTGCTAAAATTTCTTCTTTACTGATTTCGCTTTTCAATATTGAATTTTTCCAATCAACTTTCTGAAGCGTGCGGGAAAAAACAATCTTTGAAATATTGTCGATTAATACGGCAAATTCGTCTGTTGCTTTACTACCAGTAGGATCTTTTACAACAGATGGCCAATAACTTTCCATCAACTGATATGTTATTCTGCCGTATATAAGGATGTCTGCATTCCTTAACACTTCATTATAATGTTCATGAATCTCTTCATCTGCAATCATTGCTGTGTGATCGCAAAATCCGTCAAGGGTCATATTCATTCCTGCAATTAGTTTTCTCATATTTTTGTTTTAATGGTGGTTTTCACAACAATTTAGACAAAAACTCAAAGCCTGAAACGTTCTTTTTCATCGTTGTCAAATACTAAACCCTGGTGAATCGTTTAAGTTTTCTGCTTTTAATAATTCATTCGCTATTTTAAAGTTTTGATAAGGCAAAAAAATTTGCCGCACATCTTCCGGATAAATATTCAAAAAAAATTTGGATGCGGTTAAGCAATTACTCTTACTCTTAAGTAAATGAAATTGTAGTCCGATAGCCAACCGAAAAAAAAAATCAAACAAATCTTAATTCCGAATTGATCAAAGTCAATATTTACCAATTGTATTATTATATTTATCCCTGTAAATCTAACCCTATGTTAACAAGACGAATTTCTGCCCTGGCGCTTTTAATAAGCATCTTTAATTTTTCCTTTTTTTCCGGCTACTCACAGAACCTGGTACTTTGTCCGGGAGCAGAATCTGACCCTCTGACAAATGGCTGGACACTTGTCTATTCAGGCATTGATTGCTATACTTCTTCGGGGTGGAGAATTCAAGGAGGTCAAAACTCTTACCCGGTTGCGCAGGAAGGAACTCATTTTTTTTTCCCAGGCTGCAAAAATTCGCCGGACGTAGCAGGAACCACCTATGAATTATATCAGGATATTAATGTTCAAAGTAACATGTCTCTTATTGACGCAGGATATTATCAGGTTATTTTTTCAGGGTACCTCAGTACTTATAACAGCGCCAATTATGATAATAGTGAGATTAAAGTAGAATACAGAGATGAAACTAATTCGAATGTCCTCGCATCCTATTCGACGGCAATAGCGAGTCCGGTATCATGGACAAACTATACCGACTCACGTGCGGCACCGACAGGCACACGTTTTATCAGAGTAAGACTTATTTCCACCTTAAGAAGTGGTCCTTCGGTTGACAGCTATTTCGATAATATATCTATTACAGCTTTATCCACTTTACCGGTAACCCTGGTTAATTTAAGTGCTGGTTATAATGAAGAAAAGGCAATTATTAGCTGGGATACAAAAGATGAGGTGAACAATAAGGGTTTCTATATCCAGCGCTCCCCTGATGGTTTAGCATGGATATCTATTGGTTTCGTTCCAGCAAAAAATGAAGGCTCTTCAACAACCCACTATGAATTTGGAGATAATGAGCCAAACAGGGAAACTGCTTACTACCGATTACAACAAGTCGATATTGACGGCCGCGTCAAATATTCAAAAGTTGTTGTGGTGAAAGCCGAAACAGCGCAAGCCGTTAAGGTATTTCCAAATCCGATTACTAATTTCATTTTTATCGCCTCTTCTTCACAACCCCGTTCAGTTGAAATATTCAATAATGCTGGTGTGATCATACGAAAAATAAATAAACCTGTCAGGGGTGGTATTGCAGTAGGCGACCTTCCTCCCGGTTTATACTCCATCAAAATACAGTTTGCCACAACCACAGTATTGAAAAAAATAGTAAAGCAATAACAGCAGCTGAACAAGCAGGGCTTTTTGAGCATACTAACAGGTGTGAACCACTGACTTTAAAGTTATGTGGTGCGTCTCTATTCAGTCAGATCATCGCTGTAGTTTCCTCTCAGTGTTTTTAAGTTAGCGTTTCATACTAATGGCTTATAAGGGGAAAGCATTAGTAAATGCATGTATGGCACGCTGTCCGAACTTTGTTTCTGTAGATCCTGTCTTACCAAAAATCGCGCTCACATTAAAATTTTTATCTCTGCAAAAGAATTTTCTGTTTTGAACGTTTTTGTAAACGTCAACGATAACATACGTCATGACGCGACCGCTAAATCCTATGAAATGAGCAAGTTTTCCTTGTAAAAACTAACCTATCCCTGAATCTATTGACCCATGCTAATACACCCCCGTTCACTATTTACAGCCTGCTTTTTTTTACTGTGTACTCTTCAGCTACATGCCCAGGTTTCAATAAATGACCAGACCGAGGCAGATGGCTGGGCGCGTAAGTATAAAGATGACGATGTGCTCTGTCGCTCATCGTACCATTTTTACACTTTCGACAAGGGTGTGAACGCACTTAATGACAAAGTTGTGGTAGTACAGGAAGATACTGAGCTGGAATTTATTTCGCTGAAAAAATTTTCCGGTCTTAGCTATCCGGAATATTATAACAAATTCATAAAGCTCAAAACTTTTAAGAAAGAAGTAAAGATAGGCAACAAGTATGTCACGTCAGGTAAGGCAGGTATTGATCGTTCACTGACCGATGAGAATATTTTCTTCGACGATGGCAGGGTGCAATACTATCCTATCCGCTTCCCCGAAAAAGGAAGCGTGTCACGTATTGTAGTGAAAAAAGAATTCGGTGATGCAAAACTTCTTACTCGCATTTTTTTTCACCAGCCATACCCGGTTGCCGAACAGGTATATGAATTTAAAGTGCCGGAGTGGATGCAGATCGAATTCAAATATTTCAATTTCGACGGTCATAAAATTGAAACAAAGGAAACGAAGAAAGGTGGATATATCAACTATGTCTTCATTATGCGGGAACTGCCGGCTGCCAAAACTGAGTACAAACAGATCGGCAGGGCATTTACCCATCCGCACATCGTGATCCAGGTAAAATCTTTTAAAAACAAAGGAGAAACGTTACAAGGTTTCGACAACGTGAACGATATCTACAACTGGAACAACCGTCTCTATAAAATGGCAAATAATCAGGCAGACAAATTAAAGCCACAGCTTGCTAAAATCATTGCCGACAAGAAAACCGATCTCGATAAAATCAAAGCTATTTATTATTGGGTACAGGATAAGATCCGTTATATCGCTTATGAAGACGGGTATTCAGGATATATTCCTTCGTCGGCCCAGGATGTACTGAACAATAAATATGGTGATTGTAAAGGGATGGCTAACCTTCTGAGTGAGTTCCTGAAACTTGCCGGCTACGATGCCCGTTTTACATGGATAGGCACGCGGTCGATACCTTATCAGCAGTCGCTGCCGGCACTTTGTGTAAATAATCACGCCATCACTACACTTTATTATAATAGCAAGGAGTATTTCCTTGATGCCACCGAAAAATATGTTCCTTTCGGCGAGAATGCTTACCGCATACAGGGTAAAGAGGCAATGATTGCCAACAATGACAAATTCGATATCAGGTTGGTGCCACTAACAACCGGTGAAGACCATAAGATATTTACAAAAGCAGCATTTACGCTTGACAAAGATTTATTAAAAGGAAATGTACAGGTAACGCTTTCAGGCAATGAGCGCAAAGACTTTCACCAGATGTACCAGAGCTTGCCCAGAAGTGCGCGGGAAAAATTTTTGAGAGGATTTGTTGAATTCGACAACGATAACGTAGTAGCATCTAACATCAAAACCAGCGAACTAGATAACCGGGAAGCACCGATGGTAGTATCCGGAAATATCGAGCTGGCGAACTACGTGCAGACGATTTCCGGTACCAGATATGTCAACCTGGATTTCTTCCCCAAAACACTTGAAAGCTATCTGCCCGATGAAAAAAGGACGAATGGATATGACCTGGATTATGTATTGAGTTTTGAAGATGAATTTTCCCTCACCATTCCTGCAGGCAGCAAGTTTGCGGACCTGCCTGAAAAACTTGAACTCAAATCGCCTGGTTTTGAATTCAAAGGCGAATATGTGGCATCCGGCAATACGATTGTTCTGAAAAAATATCTTGTGTTGAAGAAAAGCACGATCGCGAAAAGCGACTTTGAGGATTGGAAAAATTTCCTTGGCTCCATTAAATCATTCAGCAGCTACTTCTTCAGTATCACCGCTAAATAATCCGTTTCATGCACCTATATAAGAAAACTGCCGTTTTACTATTATCGCTTTTAACGCTGGGCATATTCATTGACCAAAGCGCATCGGCACAGGGATATATCGATGAAGACTTCCTCGACAACCTGCATAACAATGCAGCCGGTATGTTGAAAGAATCCAATGCCGCTTTTAATGTGCAGACTATTCCTTCCAAATGGGAAAAAGAATCAGCCGTTATTATCGGTTACTCCCGCTCAGTTTTGTTCGACAGAAAAAGCAGCGGTGGTTTTTTCTCGCGCCGTGAACGCAGTTTATATTTTTTTGAAAAGACAAGGTTCAGAATCCAGGTAAATGACAATAACTCTGTTGAATCCCTTTCAACCATCTACTTTCGATATGGATCAAAAGTAGATGGTTTTATTGCACGCATCATCAAGCCCGGAGATACAGCCGTTGACATAGATCTCAAAAATGCTGTGGCAGTGGAAAACGGCTCACCCATTCCTCAATTCTTCCAAAGTTTTTTTGACAAGGTGGCTTATTCGGAATACCAATATTATAAAGTTCCCATTGCCAACCTCGAACCAGGCGATATCCTTGAATATGTTACCACCACTAAAAGCCGGCTCGATGTAACTGCTTCTGGCTATGTTGAATTTGAACCGGCATATGAAGTGTGCAGCAAAGAGTATCCCATTATGCACAATGAGATCATTGTAGAAACGGATGATAAATCGTTCTTTAAATCACTTTCTCTCAATGGCGCGCCCACTTTCAAAAAAGAAAGCACATCGGAGAGCGGATTTTTCCGGTATGTGTTTGCCGATAGAGACAGGGATGTAGAGAAGGACGTGAACTTTGTAAGCCCTTTTCTTCAATATCCTTTCGTCAAATTCCAGGTGATATATTCCAACAACGACCAGGCTAAAGGAGTATTGATTGGTGCAAAGGGTGAATTAAAAACCAGTTTTACCAAACAGGAGCTGGCCAAAAAAGCCTGGGAAGATTACGAAATGGTCAGTAACCAGGTCATGAGCCCGGGCGTAACAGTGCAGATGTTTGTCAATGCATGCTGGGGCGAGCTGGTAAAGCTGGGAGCAAAGGAAATGTCTCAAAAGCAATACATCAATACTGTATACTATTACCTGCGCAACAAGATCGTGTTTATGCGCGACTACATGAGTGACAAACAATTCGCTTTCATCTATGGCTCTCTTCTTTATCAGAAAGATATTAAATCAGAGATCATTATCACCGCCGCCAATAATATCGGTCTGTTGAAACAGGCTTTGTTCGACCAGGAAATAAGGTATATTATCAAAGTTGGCGATAAATTTTATTTCAATGCTACCGATTACTCTAATCCCGATGAACTGACGGAGAGCTTACTCGACAATGAATCGCTGATCATAACGAAACCTGAGAAGAAGACCGGTACACAGGAAATAAAGGAGTTCAAACTTCCAGCAACAAAATCGGATGATAATAGTTCGCACTATGACATCCGCGCTTTATTGACAGAAGATATGAAGAGCATCATGGTAAGAAGAATTTCAAATTATACCGGCATTTCCAAGTCAAGATCAATCAATAGTGCGCTGAAATTTACTCCGTATATGTTTGAGGACTATAAGAATTTTGGCGGGGAAGATCCGACTATAAAAATGAAGGGAAAACTGGCGGATGAATATCAGAGTTCGGTTCGAACTATTAAAGACGAATACAAAAAGCAAAAGCCTGACTTCGTAAAAGAATCACTGAGCTCAGAGTTCCACCGAAGGGTGAACAACGCAAAATTCACGCTTACGACTGATGGCCGGACGGAGAAAAAGAATGTGCTCACCTTCAGTGAGGAATTTGAATTTCCCGATTTTGTCCGAAAGGCCGGTAAAAAATACCTTGTGAACCTCACAGCACTAACAGGACCCCAATTGCAAATCAAGGATGAAGAACGTATCAGGCAACATGATATAGATGTGCGCTTTCCAAAAAAATACAGCTGGACAATCGAATTTAAAGTGCCTGCCGGCTATAAGATCGAAGGTTTAGCTGAATTGAACCAGACAGTTGACAATGAAACTGGTGGGTTCAGTATCAAAGCAAAAGAAGAAAATGGTTTTGTGAAACTGGATATAGCTAAAGTGTACAAGGCCAAAAATATAAGTAAAACAAAATGGAACGATATGCTGGCGTTTATCGATGCGGCATATGCCAGTACTTTCAAATATATTTTACTGACCCCTAACAAATAGCAAATCCCGAACCATGAAAAGAGCGTCTGTAACATTAATTGTCCTTATTTGTTTTTCCGGACTCCAGGCCCAATACAAAAAGGCAAGTTTTTTTGATAAAGATGGCCGTACATATGGTATGGGCATAGAGTCACATTTTCTTGGTGATGGTAGGAATACTGCCCCCGGTTTTGTTCTTTCATTTGGTCGTGACAGAGCTGGCAACCACTTGTTCAGCTCCACGGACATCCGCGTGTTGCCCTCTTTCAGGTTTTCTTATGAAACGCGGGACATGAATGCCAACCCGGTTACAGTTAGCGGCAAGTCGAAGTTGCATCTGATTTATGGGATGAACTGGGGATATTTTATCCGACAAAATGAAGAAGAACAAAAATTAAAACCATATGTTACGGCAGGATTCAACGTCGTGATACTGGGTGGTTTGAAGCAGTTGGACAATGAGGATTATTCTTACGATGTTTTAAAAAAGGCGCCGGGAAGCCAATTCAGCACAGGACTAGGTGGTGGCGCAGGTGCTATCTTCAACCTTAATTCATTTTTGGGTATAAAACTCGAGGGAGGTTATACTTATCAGTTTAACATCAGTACTGAATACAACGACGAAGAAGATTTGTACTTTATGTACACGCCTCACCCGTATGCTGCTTTGGGGCTGAGGTTCCGCATTGTGTCAGAATAAGGCTCAGTAAAATCTATCACTCAATCAATTTTGTTACACTGGGATGCATTTCTAAACTGTCAATAGTAGCAGTGGTCTGAACCAATTCCACTACTACTTGCTTGCGTGCGGTTGTCCATCTGCCAAGGGTAACATTATATGTACCACCCATCATATTAAACAAGCCGGCATCGGTTGCGGCAGTTGGGTACTTCTCGTTTACCGGGTAAGGCATATTTGCGGTATTACCAGAGGAACGATAATGTAGATAAGGAACTACCGCAGGCTTATATGTAGCAGGATCTATACTTACTGAATACATAGAGTACCAGTCGTTATTACAAATCCTGTAGCCTGATATTGGCGTTTTGTTCGGGTCATAAATAGTGGCAGCTCCACCTGTAGCCACAAATAATACATCTTCCGGAGTTGATGCTTCGGTAACAGTAGTTCCTTTAAATATTGCTACACCACATGTATTTCCGCTGTTAGCCCATGGGCCGCTGGTGCTATATTCACTCGGACGAACCAGGCCCCCATCACCAAGATTTGGAAGCGTGCTACCGGTAACTGCATTTGTACCACTGGTAAGAAAGTTTTTTTGATACCAGTTTGTTGTAACCGGAAAAGCATAAGTACCTGCTGAACCATTAATTTTCTTACCCTGGAAACCAAAATAAAAAAATTTTCCTTTTTGTACGCTGCCCGATGTAATGTCCCATTTGATGGTACGCTGCCCACCTGTAGCCCATCCCGCATTAAGCGGAGTAGCAGAACTGGCAGTGCCTGCATTGTTACAAAATATAATGCTATAAGGAGTAACTGTAAAGTTTATGTCTTTAGTAGCCAGCATTTGTACGTATTCATAACCACCGTCTCCACCTTTAGGGTCGCTCTGGAACCCGGATATCAGAAGCTCCTGAGCAGAAGATCCCATATTCACTATATCACTTACGTTCCTTGTTCTTAACTGTATAGGTTTATCAGCAGTGCCGAAAGGAATTCCTACATAGGCCGCCAGTCCATAAGGAGCATTTTTGGCATAGCTTACACCCGGATCAGTATAAAGAACAAGGTCTCCAAAACCATCGTTGATCTTTTTAGAACCACTTATCACCTCTCCTGGCTGAGGAGCGGGATTGAAACTGGATTTATTAAACAGGCAAAGTGAACTTTCATAATTATCAGGACTAGCTTGTAGCTGAGCCACTGTGATCGCGTTTATAATAATCGTTCCTTTACCCGAAGCAGCAATGTTGGATTCTGTTAAGCCAGTAATAGTTAAAATGCCGTCTTTGCGGGTTAACATCCCGCGGGAAATATCTATTACCACCGAGTCTCCCGGATGGTAGTTGGCCGCAACAGCACCAAGCTCTATTGAAATACCTCTCAGCATATCCAGGCGGCGGCTATCCTGTACCACCAGCAGGCCGGCAGGAAGATTTTTTTCTGTATGGTCGGAAATAACTACTGCAGCCAGTTTGGAGGCGCCGAATACATTCTCTTTTGTAAGCGCTATATCCGTTCCTTTGTAAAGCGGCCGCACATCCAGAATAGAAACGATATCGTATGGTGTACCTCCCGGAAAATCCTTGTAAGGATTTTTATCGCAACTGCTGATAGTAACGGCTATGTTTATTATCAAAAAAATATTAAAAAAATATTTCATTTTCATGATTTTCTTCTTGAATTAATTAAGGTTGCTGCCACCAGACTTTGGTAGATATTTCATCGGGCCCTAATGCATCTACGGCAGTCTTATAATTTACTGGGTTGGCGGCCTGTACATAAACCGGATAAACCAGGCGTGCCGGCATTATACCGCCGTTTGACATGCCGGCTCCTTTGGGCAGAACAGGATGACCGGTGCGTCTGTATTCAAACCACTGCTGCAGATCAGTCAAAAACAGGGCATAGTATTTTTGCAGGTGTATCAATTCCATTTTATCTTCTAAAGGAAGATTATCATTCCAGATTTCACTGGCAGCGGCAAGATTTGCAAGATGGGCAGTAAAGTTGGAAGAAGTAATACTCTCAGGAAAATTAGGTACCCAATAATTAATGGCAGATGCGATGCCCTGGTAGAAAAAAGTTTTTGTATCGCCGTTGATCCAATTCTTTGCAGCGGCTTCAGCCAGTATAAACTGTACTTCGGAATATTGCATGATAATTCCGGTTAACGTATTTTGCTGTAGCGACCAGGTGCCACCCGTGCTGGTGTTATCATAGCTTTGAAAATAACAACCTTTTAAATCACCTGTGCCAGGCGAGTAACCACTTTTAACACCATACCACCCGCCACCGCTTGCCTGCGCAATGCCGAACCGCCCTATACTGCCGGATCCATATGGAGTAGAAGATACATAACGCGGATCAGCCCAGTCAACAAGATGGTCCAGGAAGAAACTGCAAAGCGCGGGGCCCCGAAAATCCTGTGCACGAACTCCATTCAGATAAGGCGATGTGTATGGATCAGTAGTACTGGTACCGCCGCTCCAGAGTATCCTGGCGCCATCCGCATTATTTTTGAAAATGGGATATTGAGAAGGAGTTTCTACTATCTGTTTTATTTTCGCGACACACTGCTGTTGTACATCTGCTTTACCTGATATGCGCATCAAAAGACGCAGGTATAATGAATTAGCAAATTTTCTCCATTTAGTTACATCTCCTTTGTATACCGGATCACTGGAAGCTACGATCGCGTTGCCCGCTGCAAGCAGGGTGTTGGCTTCTTCCAACTGCTTAAACATATCAAGGTAAATGTCTTTCTGCCTGTCAAAAGTTGGCACTACGTTTTGTTGATCTCCTTCCAGTGCATGGAAGTATGGAATGTCGCCATAAATATCTGTAAGCATAGAGAACAGCCATACCTTGCCTATTTTACCAATACCCTGGTAAGAGGTATTCAGGGTTTTTTCTGTGCGTGCCAGGCTGTCAACCTGTTTAAAGTTGGTCAGCTGCACGTACCATGCATTCCATAAATAGTCTGACATACTGGTTCTGAAAGCATATCTGAACACGGTATTATCACCATCGCTTTGCGCTACAGTTACCTGCATCAATTCGTTGGTAAAACTTCTGTTCCGGCTCATGCCCGGCCAGATAGCATTTACCATGGCAGGAGCCAGTAACTTGTCTGAAGTTGTTTCGAGAATGTTGACAGGATCTGTATTCAGCTCCTCAAAATCTTTTTTGCATGAATAGAATACCGGCACTGCCATTAGAACCACACATACCATAAATAAATTCTTTCTCATCCGTAAATAATTTTATTATTTATTTGAACAGATTTTTACATAATGATCAAAGTCCGATTGATAAAGTGAACCCCATACTGCGGGTTGAAGGAAACTGCCCCACTTCAAAACCCCGTACGATGTCTGACCCATCCAATGTACCAAACTCTGGATCGAATATTGGCCAGGGCGACCAGATGAATAAGTCGCGCCCATAAATACCAATGCTTGCTGTATTCAGTCTAAACTTTTTGAGGAAGGCCGGCTTAAGGGCATAGCTTAAAGAAGCTTCACGAAATTTTAAAAAGTCTGTGCTGAAGGTGCTTCCTTCTGCATTGTAACTACCCATACTATATTGATAATACTGGTCGATATCGTAAGCCACCACATCGTTTTTGCGGAATGATCCGTCGGGATTCTGTACTACACCGTTACCTATAATTCCATTGTACCTGCCCGGTAATGTTGATTTAAGTTTGCCCTGCTCTGCCAGTTTGTAATGGGTAAGCGAGTAAGCCACGGCACCCACCTGCGCATCAAAAAGAACGTTCAGACTAAAGTTCTTATAGCGAAAATTATTGCCAAGGCTGAATTTGTATTTTGGTGTTGTGTTACCGAGATAAATGATATTATCAGTGATCTTCGGGAAGCCGGTAGCAGCGTCATAGATCACCTGGCCATCCGCGGTACGCTGATATCCCAGGCCATACAAATCACCCAGGCTGCCGCCCACGGATGCCACTATCTGACCGCTGGCAATGTTGCCGGCTCTCAGTAATACCGAACTATCCGGCATTGTCAGTATCTTGTTCCGGTTGTAAGAAAAAGTTCCAAAAATGCTCCAGTTAAAACCGCTTTTGGTTGCAACAGGTTTGGCATTTAACTGTATTTCCACACCATTGTTCCTGACTTTTCCTGCATTGATTATAGAAGCACTGTAACCTGAAGCGGCATCTACCGTTCTTGTCAGGATCTGGTTACTGGTTTTCCCAAAATACACTGTCAGATCTACTCCTAACAGTCCATTAAAAAACTGCACTTCTGTACCCAACTCAAATGTGGAAGTAAGTAGTGGTTTCAAATTAACGTTCGGCAATATAGAAGGACTTACAAGGGCGCTATCGGGATAAATACCACCGTTTGCCAGTGCATAAGTATAGGCAGTTCTGTATGGCGTGGTGCCGCCGCTGCCTACCTGCGCAAACGATGCCCTTAGCTTGGCATAGTGGATGAAAGCCGGCAGTTTTGTTACATCCGACAGAACGAAACCAGTGTTAATTGACGGATAGAAAAATCCAACATTGTCCGTTCTTTTTGGTGTGGCCAAAACACTGTTCCAGTCCTGCCTGCCGGTAAGTTCTACAAACAGGTAATTTTTGTAACTCATATTTACAACACCGTAAACACTGTTAATCTGGTATCGGCTTGTATCCGGATAATAAGTCAACCCATACAAACTGTTATCCAGATTATAAATATTTGAATAGGGATTGCCGCCGTCTGGTGTTGTTGGAAATTTTAATCCGTCCGCCCTGATATCCGATTTGTCATACTTATTTTTTAACTGACTGCCACCAAGTGTTGCCCCCAGTTTGATATTTTTATTGATGTTCTTTGCATAAGTGGCCATGAAGTCATAGCTCTGTTCCCGGGAATAAATATTCTGTTTTCTTACAGAACCTTTCGGCATGCGAGTGCCTGCATCATAGGGTCTGTCCTGTTCCCGCTTATCGTTCATCCAGTCAAGATTACCACGCAGCATCAGGCTCAGCTCTGGTGTAACCTGGTAGTTCAATGTTACATTTCCGGTCACGTTGTTTCTCCTGGTTTTGTTTAAAAATTCATTTACCACGGCAAACGGGTTCTCGGGAAAAGAAGAAAACGGGTACCTGATGAATTTATAAAGGCTGTCGTATGTACTGCCAGGTCCGCCTGCCCAGTAATTTCTCAGCCAGTTATAATCGGCACTTGGCTGCCAGAAAATGTACCAATACATCAGGGATTGATTTCCATATCCTGCTGCAGGCAGGTTATCGCTGGTTCTATAACCGTAGTTTACTTTGGTAGATATTTTTAATTTTTTGGTAATGTCTGTATTGGTTGTTAATCCAATGTTTTTACGATCGAAACCCGTGTTGGGTACAATCCATTTGTCATTTTCTGTACCAAGGCTGAGACGAATACCAGTAGTTCCCAGCCTGGCATCTATGCTGAGGTTATTTCTTAGATCCGTTCCCTGGTCCCAAAAATCATTGATATTGTCGTAAGCCTTCCACGGGGTGCGTTCCAGACCAACTGTCTGTCGCACGGGGTCGTACTGAAAGAACGATTGTCCATCGAACCTCGGTCCATATGCGGAACTGGTACCGCTGGTGCTCGCACCATCTTCGGTGCCGCCAAAAGAGTAATAAAGGGCCCCGCCAAGTCCTTGCCCATATTCATATTGCAGGTCGGGATACCTGTTGACCTGCTCGATGCTTCCGTTGAGTGTGTAGCGAACATTAATATGGCCTTTCTTTTTTTGCTGTGCAGATTTAGTGGTGATAATAATAGCACCATTTGCCGCCCGCTGGCCATACAATGCAGCCGCAGCAGGCCCTTTCAAAACAGACACGCTTTCTATATCCTGCGGGTTAATATCATTCATTGAACTGCCATAGTCTGCCGGCAGGTTGTCGGAGTTTGTCGCATATACCTGGTCGCTGCTATTGGCAGTTCGTTTGCCACTACTGTTGTTGATCACCACACCATCCACTACGATTAGGGCTTCATTATCGCCGGTAAGATTATTTTCGCCACGCAGAATGATTTTGCTGGAAGCTGCCGGGCCGGAACCTGAACGGACAAGATTAAGACCGGCTACCTTACCCGAAAGTGCATCCGTCCAGTTTAAACCTGCCGCATTGGTAAGCTGACTGCTATCCACTTTTGTAAGTGCATAGCCGAGCGATTTTTGGGATTTTCTGATACCCAATGCAGTTACTACTTCTACAGCCTCTAAGTCCCGTTGAGCAGGAGTTAAATTAATTGTGAGTTCAATCTCATTTCCAAAAAGAACTTTCCTGGTAACAAATCCAACACCTGAAAAAATAAGCGTTTCTCCAATGCTTGCAGAAATGCTGAACTGACCTTTTTCATTTGTCATTGTTCCCCGCGTCGTACCCTCTATCATCACACTGATATTCCGCAGCAGCTCTTTGTTCTCCAGATTTCTAACAGTACCATGTATTGCTCGCTGTTGTGAGAATCCAGATAACCAAATAAAGATTAAGAAAACTAAAGAAAGAAAAGATCCTTTCTTGTGTAAAGCAGTTAGTTGGGTAGATGAATGCATCAAAACTAATTTTGGTTTGCAAAACAAATGCTTACACAAGTTAAAACTGCCAATAATAAAAAAATAATAATTTGTTAATGTTTAAACAACTAAAACTTAACAACAATAATGGGATTTTTCAATGCCTGTGCAGCCCTTCACAAATGATGCTGGTGCAACATAAAATTAAAATTTATGCTGTTTTAAAATTTTCAAAGCCTTACTGATATGTTTTTCAACAGTACTGAGTGTAATATCAAGCGTAGCCGAAATATCCTTGTTGGATAGATTTTCCTTACGGCTTAAAAGGAAAACCTGTTTACATTTTTCAGGTAACCCGCTAAGAATCATATGTATCTTCATCTCCAGTTCTTTAGCCTCTAACCCCTCTGCAAAATCGTTTTTGCAAGACGGGCTAAAAAAAAGAAACCGTTGATACTTTGTTCTTATAATCGCTGAACGGTACTCATTGAGAATTTTAAATTTTAGCGCCTGATTTAAGTAAGCTTTGAGGGAGGTTGTTAAAACGATTGTAGTTCTTCTCTGATACAGATCAACGAAAATATTTTGAACAATATCTTCAGCTTTTTCTTTACTATTTAATCTTTTATATGCAGTATTAACCAATTCGGGCCAATAACGGGTGTACAACTCTTTAAATGCGTTTGCATCGTCATTTTTTGCGAGGAGGAATAAGGCAGCATCGACCTCCTGCGAATAGAACAATTTTCCTAATAGCATGCAATCGTGGTTTGAGGATACAAATTAAGAAATATTATCAAGTTGTTAATTTATTATATATAAAAAAATAACAACTTGATAATCTTAAACCAGTTATGCGGAGCTAAAACAATCGTCTGTTCTTTACAGCTATGCGGTCAATTTTAACAGGAGTATTGATTCTTGATAGCGAATAAGCATAGCTTTAGGATTTCAAATCCTCTTGAAACGGCCTGTTCTAATTCTACCGTGTCAGGTTGATAAAGACCTGGTCGAATCTCAAATGAATTGTACCAGTTCTCCAATTGGTTTATTTCATCACCCGAAGCAGTTCCTCCCAGGTACTTTTTTATCAACTCTAATATTTCTCCTTGCATTAAAGACATTACTATTAGCCGCTTTTTTTTGCCAGTGATTTGATTTTATCTTATCAACTAAGTTCAGGTTGATTTACAATTACCAATTACCATCCTGGGTTCTGTGGCAAAAGTTTTGCGTCTTTTTGAATTTCGATCGCGGGCACTGGCCATAAATAATGCTTAGGCAGCCATCGTCTTTCTGTTACTCTTACATAACCGTTATCAATTGCAGGAGGTCCCCATTTACCACCATGGACCCAGCCATTCATGACCGTTTCAGCTATTTTCCATCTCCTGATATCATCTATCCTCAATGATTCAAGGGCAAGTTCACTTCTCCTTTCATTTCGGATCACATCAGTCATAGTGCGTGTTGAATTGCCCGGATAATTTAATGCCAGAGCGTCTGTAAAACCCGCCCTTGTACGAACAGGTTTGATGGTTAGATCCCATACTGCAGTGTTGAATTGTCCCAGTGCATTCTTTGCTTCAGCATACATTAGCAAAACATCACTCCAGCGAAGTAAAATCAGGTTTATATGAGAACGGTTGTCACTCACAGATGCAGGATCAAAATATTTTTTCCAGTAATAGCCCGTAGGTGTGTGCAAGCCCGAACCCTGTTCATTTAGTCTTGATGGGTTCGGATCACTCCCGGGTTTAATATATATAATCTGGGTACTTCCATTCGGATTTGTCCACACCGCCTGATCATGAACAATTGTTGCGGAAAAACGCGGATCTCTTCCTGCATAAGGAATATTTTCGTTATATCCCGATCCGGATTCTGTAATTGCTTTACCATTAGCCATCACATAACTATTCACGAGTTCTTGGGTGGGAGCGTTGTAATTTTCACTGTTTTGTGCGGGAGCAGAAATAGGGATAAACCGACTAGGTTCATCATAAACTCGCACGTTTGCTCCTATGTATGTTAAATCGAATATTACCTCGGCATTTAACTCGTTGTTCAAAGCAAAAACCGAACTGTAAGTCGGTTGCAATGTGTTGTAAGTGCCGTTGGTAGCCTGGTTATTCATCAGGTCCTCGCAAATTGTAATCACCTGGGCATACGTAGCTGGTGTTCCCTGGTACAATAATACCCGTGCTTTTAAAGTCTTTGCTGCCGCTTTAGTAACCCTGCCTTTATCAGCACCCGCATAATCTTCTTTTTTAGGCAGATCCGTAATTGCTGCATCCAATTCGGACAACACAAAATTTAATACTTCGGCTTTCGGCGTTCTTGCTGTGTTTTTTACAGCATCTATATCAGGTTCAATATTGGTAATTAATGGAACGTCTCCAAACCAATTCATTAGTCTGAAATAATGAAAGGCCCTGATAAACCTGGCCTCTGCTTTCATCCGGTTTTTGGTATTCAGGTCTATTGATTGATTCTGATCTACATTTTCCAGGAACAAATTGCATGCATAGATACCATTATAATAAAAACCCCAATCTGAAAGGATCCTTGCCAAATCCGGAGTAAACAGGCCATCATTTCCACTTGCAATGGCTGACGGCGTTCCAACATTCACATCCAACTGTGCATAAGCATTATCACTTAACGCTTCGTTATAGAAGAAACGCTGGCTGTTGAAGATACGCTGGTAACAAGTGTTCAATGCGTTGCTGACGTTTCCGTTAACCAACCAGAAATTCTCATCCGTAAACCGGTCCACCGGTTTCAGATCCATTTTTTTACAGCTGGATATTATAACTATAACGACCAGGATAAAAATTGTTTTATTTAAAAGCTTTGAAAGCATATAGTAAGAATTTGGATAGTTAAAAAGTAATGTCTAATCCCATACCATAATACACAGGGGTTGGATATGATCTTGCACTATTCGCTCCGGAGTTTATGTCTACCCTGTTATTAAATTCACTCTGCTCAGGATCGATAATCTTCTGTCTGGATACTGTAAGCAGATTCTGTCCATTGAGATATATTCTTGCTCTTTGCATGTGCAGCTTTGCGAGAATGGATGCTGGCAAAGAATAACCTATCGAAATATTCTTTAGCCTTCCATAGGCTGCATTAAACAAATAAATGTCTGATCCTATTTTGTAATTATTATTATTTGAATTGCTTCCGTTTTCAGCAATACGGGGCCATTTTGCGTCTGTATTATCCGGTCTCCAGAAATCTTCCTGGTGCTCATACATGGTTCCGCTATAACCATAGTGATACGCCTCTATCAATTCACCTCTTATCAATGCATCTCTTTTACCGACGCCCTGGATAAACAGGGTGGCATCAAAACCTTTAAATGCGACATTGTAAGTAAATCCGAATGTATATCTTGGGAATGGATTTCCTAACATCACTCTGTCTGCAGGATCAATTTTCCCATCACCGTTTTGGTCTACATATTTAAGATCACCGAGATCCGGGTTATTTCCGGTAAATTTTGGATATTTATTCAGCTCATCTGTCGTCTGATATAATCCGTTTGTTACATAACCGCGATAAGTAGTTATGGGAAGACCCACCCTGCGTACAAACCAAAATTCTTCCCTCTTAAATTCGTACTCCTGCACATTGCCGCTCAGCGTTCGCAATTCATTCTGGTTATCAGCTATGTTCGCCATAAAGCTGTGTGTGAATAGTTTACCTTTAAGGTCATAACTTATAGTAGCCTCCCAGCCTTTACTCATTACACTTGAAATATTATAAGTAGGCAAGCCCGTATAAGCCGAGTTCGCTGGGCCTATTCCATAAAAGCCCGGAACGTCTTCCCTGTTACCCAGAATGTCATCTGTAAGTTTGTGATAATATTCAAAGCTGAAATTTAATTTCCTGTTGAAGAATGTGGCATCAAGCCCGAGGTTGTAGCTTTCTGCTTTCTCCCAGGTAAGATCCTGATTTGCCACAAATATTTGTCCACCACTTACCGGATTCTGTGCTGTACCACCTGTAGCATTTCCAAAACCATAAACATTATTATTTGTCCGGAAGGAACTGATAAATTGATAGGGATCTACGCCCTGGCTTCCAAGTATACCATAGGTTGCTCTCAACATAAGATCACCCACTTTAGCTTTGTAACCGGCCATGAAATTCTCCTCGCTTATGCGCCATTTAGCACCTATCGAAGGGAAAAAGCCCCAACGGCTATCCTTTGGAAAATTTGACGACCCATCATACCTGAAATTGCCTTCTATAAAATATTTATCATCATAACCGTATGATATTCTTGCCAGCAGCGAATTCAGGCTACTTTCACTGGTGTTTGAATTTGAGTTGAAGGTATTGGTTGCAGCATTATCAGCATTTGGTACTGTTATGGTTGTTCCCGTAGTCGGAATACCCAGCAGTGAATCTGTTGCCTGTTTTTGAACCCTGTTCCGCTCGAACCGGTAAGATTCATTTGTACCTCCCACTAAAACCGTCAGATCATGCTTGCCCCAGTTATTGGTGTACTCACCGAGTAACTGCACATTTGTAAATAGCGACTTGGCATTTTCATCATAAATCCTCCGGTCATTACCATAGTTACCACCATTGTAAACTAAATTGACCTGTCTTTGAAATTGTGTGTTAGCTCTTACAACACCTCCGAATACCCCTCTGACTTTAAAGTGTGAATTGAAAGCATATTCGCCAGTAAAATTTCCATTTATCTCATCATTATTACTATTTTGATATCCACCTTTTTCTAAAATAGCTTTGGAATTGGAACCACTAACAGAATTTCCCAGATAGTTGCCATTAGCATCCTCGAAACTGTAAATTAATGGGACCCTGGTAGCGTCAATAACCAAACCCTCTGTACCAGTAGAAGGTTCTTTATAAATACCTTTTACATAACTAAGTATTGTAGTAAGCGTAAACTTGTTAATAGTGGTGGATTGATTCAGGCGAAAATTAAATCTTTTAGCGCCATAATCCGGACCAACAAACATGCTCCTCTGATCAAAGTAACCTGCAGATATAAAAAATGTATTATTAGCCCCGCCTCCACTAACAGTAATATTATGTGACTGCTGGGGAGCATTTTGCATGATATTTTCGAGTCTCCATGTGCCGTTTCCCTGTTGTTTAAAAGCGTCGATCTGCGCTGCGGTATATTGAACCGGCCTGCCTGAATTAATCAGTGAGATATTTTTGTATTCCGCATTTTTCCAGCCATCAACCTGTTTAAAAGTATAACGGGGAGTTTGTATGCCATACATGCCGCTATAGCTGACTGCAGATTTCTGGTTTTTTCTTCCTTTTTTGGTCGTTACAAGAATAACACCATTAGCAGAACGTGAACCATAAATAGCTGCTGCACCTGCATCTTTTAACACAGATACGTTGTCGATGTCGGCCGGGTTAATAAGATTCAGGTCACCGCCAATGATCCCGTCGATAACGATTAAGGGATCATTATTATTGATGGTTCCCAAGCCCCTGATATTGATGTTTAATGCACCTGACACTGGCTGAAATAATCTTTGCTGAATAATGAGGCCCGGAGATGTTCCCTGAAGTGCCTGGGTAACGTTTGCAACCGGCCGGTCTTCGATAACAGCGCTTCCTACTCTGTCAACGGCACCTGTTACCGAGACCCTTTTTTGAGTTCCATATCCTACCACGACTACTTCACCCAGGCTATTGCTGGCAGCTTTTAATTGAACCGTTAAATTGCCATTCCCTGCTATCATTTCCTGCCCGTCGAATCCAACATAGGTAAAGACTAAAACAGCATTCCGGTTTGGAGCAGTAAGAGAAAAACTACCCGCAGTATCGGTAGTGGTAGATATGTTTGATTTTTTCACCTGTACAGTAACTCCGGCGAGCGGAGCATTCGCTGCGTCTACTACTTTTCCGGTCACAGAAACTGTTGAGTTCTGTGCTAAAATGCTTGTTAAGGCAACGAAATTCAGGATAATAAGTAAGCCTGTAATTTTACCATGATAAATAATATTTCTCAGTAAAGGATTTAATAACCGGGTATTTTGTCGTTTATAGATTTTCATAAGCAAGCTGTTTTGTTTGTTATTTTGCTATTAAACCGGAGACCTGGCAAATTCAAAATTCTGATGAATTCATCCTTTGCTTAAATACAAGTCACCGGGAACGATCACAACCTCTATTCTTCCGAAAATATTTTTCAACTTTTGAATTCTGTTGTTTGTACAGGTATTGAATAAATGATTCTCTATTCGTCACTTATCATAACTACAGGTTATTCTTACAAACCCGCTCAATTATGATCAGACATCGATAAATCTGAAGCTGGCTTATCAAGATCATATTGCTTTTCAAGCCAGGCAAACCTTGCGAGTATTTCCAACATCCCACCCTGATCTACCAAATTGCGAACGCCTTTTCTGTCCGTAAATAGTCCAAGTTCATTCTTTTCATTTTTCAGGGAATAATCCAGACATTTTTTAAACCCCAAAATATATTTAGTGTCTTTATTGTATTTAAGCAAATGCTGATAACCTCTTAAAAGCACTGCATTAAACCAATATCCATCACTGAATTTACCAGTCCCGTAGAAAAAGGGAAGCGAGGTATCCGCAATTGCAATGGCCTTCTTCAGATATTTTTCATCTCTCGTGCATTCATATAAATAAACATTCGACTGAAGCATGGTGCCTGTATTGTACGAAAATGTTGCTTTGCCTATACTGTTGTCCCTGGTTTTGATATTATCATAGTATAGGCCTGAAGGTGCCTGCAATTTTTCATTTGTCCAGTTGTAAATCAACAAAGCAGTATCCAGATATTTTTTATCTTTTGAAGCCTGGTATAATTGAAGTGCCACCAGTACACCTGGACCATTGGAGCAGGTATTTTTTGAACTTTTGGAAGTTTCTTTCCAGTAGATACCTCCTCCCAAAACTGAATCGTATCCGTTCATCATAAAATCATAAACCAGTTTTCCCAGTTCGAAATATGATTTCTTTTTTGTTCTTTCATAAGCAACCATTGCTGTAATTCCTATCCATTGATTATCATCGTAATAACGTTCTCCAGGTTTAAGGCTCATGATATAATCTGAATAGCCGGCTCTGGGTGGGGCCGGATCAAAATACGCATCCATGCTCTTCAACAAAGGATCCAGAAGTTTAGCAGACCTGTCAAGTTTTTCAATTTCATTAGCGGCCTGGAACATTGCGCATAATGACCATATGTAGGTATACTCCCGCAGGTAATCACCTTTCTTTTCCTTTTTTGAAGGATCTACTACCAGCAAATAGTTTCCCGAGACCTGATCGTATAAATTCTTTTGAATGGCCGCCTCCAAAGACTTTGTTTCTTTACCATAGAATCCATCCCCGACAGCAGATTTCTGCTGCGCCAAAAGGAAATTTGAAAATAGGGATACAAGCGGAAAAAGCAAAAGAGCATAATTTCTTATCGTCATAATATTCAAAGTTTACTGCCCGATAAATCCAGACACTGATTATAATTAAATCCGGTCTCTGATCATAATCATATAAGTATAATAACTTTACCCGCGCTTAACCCCTATACTTCCACAGATATTTTGTATCATTTCAGTAAAATTCTGTCGGGCTGTTTTTGTAAAACATACTGGTGTTGGCACTTTTGTGGCTATTGATCGCCCTCCGTAAAGATTGGATTTATAAATAAGATACTCACCAGGTAATGGATTGCTTCCGATTTTAATTTGGGATGTTTTCAATTGATTTTAGCATGCAAACAATTAAGATCGCATGAAAAATACATTTTTTTCTGTGGCTGATGATGCTGCTTCCTCCCCTCCTATCTTTTTTTGCCGCTGATACATTTCTTTTTTTGGTATATTCACTTAAGGTCGCTTTTTAAAACTAATTGCTAAATATGAAAATGAACAACTGCAGGCTATGCGTTTCCCAGCCGAAACGCCCAGCCAAATCAAGTCGCCGCCTGAAAGTCACACAGACAGCTTTATTCCGGAACTGCTTTATTCTTCTCTTCCTGATTCTTTCTTTTTCTACTAATGCACAAAGTCTCAGAGTATCCGGCAAGGTAACCGGCGATGACAGCAAAGCCCTTGCCGGTGTTACCGTGAGCATAAAAGGAAATAATTCCCAGGGTACAGCTACGGATTCCGCGGGTAATTTTTCCATTACCGTTCCGACCGGTAAGGAAACACTGGTATTTACTTATGTGGGTTTTGCCGATCAGGAAATAAGCCTGCAGAACCAGACCAACGTTACCGTAACCATGGTGCCGACTTCGAAATCGCTTGACGACATTGTCGTAATAGGTTACGGAGCAGTTAAAAGGAAAGACGTCACCGGTGCTGTTGCAGGCATTAATCAAAACGACATTAAATCACGTCCGGTTGCAGATGCTTTGCAGGCTATGCAAGGGAAAGTTGCCGGAGTCGATATTACTTCTAACGATCGGCCTGGTACACTTGGGAATATTAATATTCGCGGTGTTCGTTCATTAACTGCATCAAATTCACCTTTATTTGTCGTTGATGGAATTCCATTGATAACCGGAGGTATTGAGTATATCAATCCTTATGACATAGAAACAATTGACATCTTAAAAGATGCATCCGCTACAGCTATTTATGGCTCACGTGGTGCAAACGGAGTTGTTATCGTTACTACCAAACAAGGTAAGAATGGAAAAATAACAGTTAACCTGAACAGTTCAATCAAACTTGAAAATATAGTTGATAATCAGGAACAATTCAATGCAAGCGATTATATTACTTATCGCAGGTGGGCATATTATTATGCCGGTTTGAATAACGCAACAGGAGTCAGTTCTAATCCCAGGGGGGATCAACCAACAATTGCTTCTGACAGGACATTTTTTAATGCCACCGGCGATCCTTCTGCCTGGGCCAATATTGCTCAGGGCTGGGCATCCGGCACCTGGGACGGTTCAAAAGTTGCGACTACAGATTGGAGAGGCATGGTTAAGCAACAAGGTATCACTTCTGATAATCTTATTAATGTCAGTGGTGGGACTGATAAAATAAAAGCTTATGGTTCTTTCGGTTATTTGAATAATAAAGGAACTATAAAGGGACAATCATATGAAAGATATTCAGCAAAAGCAAGTGTTGACATCACCGCTACTAAATGGCTTTCTTTTGGAAGTAATATGAGTGCTACATACAGTAAACAGGAATACGGTCAATCACAAGTCAATATTGCCACGATAGGTACTCCATCCGGTGGTTTATACGAATCCGCAAGGTCATTATTTCCATATGCAGTTCCCTACGATTCTGCCGGTGCAAGGATACTGTTTCCGGGAGGTGATAATTCTTTTAAAAGTATAGTTGATGAATGGAATTATAATCGGGATCAAAGAGTCACTACGAGGGCATTCGGTAGTCTCTATGCCCAGTTAAATATTGGTTCAATTTTTCCTGTATTAAACGGGTTAAAGTATCGCATGAATTTTGGTCCGGATCTATCCTACTCGCGTGATGGGGTTTACATCGACGCCAATTCAGTAGCTAATGGAGGAAGTACCAATTATGGCGCCCTGATTGATTATAAAACATTTTCCTATACTCTGGATAATTTAATTTTCTATGACAAAACCATAGGTGAGCATGCTTTCGGTTTAACGTTATTGCAAAGCCAGACGGTATATTCAAGAGATACAAGTAATATCACAGGAAATGGTATCCCGCTATCTTCTCAATTATGGAATGCGTTGACAAGTGGAACAGTCACCGGGCAAATCAGTACCAGCTCTAATACTGTTAAACAACAATTGGTTTCCTATATGGCAAGGCTGAATTACAGTTTCAGGGAAAAGTATTTGCTGACAGTATCAGCCCGTCAGGATGGTTCTTCAGTGCTTGCCGAAGGTCAGAAATATTCGTTGTTCCCCTCGGCCGCTCTTGCCTGGAGGATGAGCAAAGAAAAGTTCATGAATGTGGGCTGGGTGAACGATTTAAAACTGAGAGTCGGCGCTGGAGTAACGGGAAACTCAGCAATTACGCCATATTCAACACAAGGTGCAGTAATTTCTCTCTTTTATCCATATGTGGGTGCTAATGCGGCAGGCTCAATTCCCAATTCAATATTTGCAAACCAGGATATTGGGTGGGAAAAAACGACGCAATATAACTTCGGTTTAGATTTCACCTTATTAAACAGAAGAGTAACAGGAAGTATTGATGTGTATACTTCCAATACTTCAGATCTGCTAATGCAGAGATCAATCCCAACGGTAACGGGGTATACAACAACTTTTGCCAATGTTGGCAAAACGGCCAATAAAGGAATAGACATTAATCTAACAACAGTCAACATCAACCGAAAAGATTTAATGTGGACTACCACTATAAACGCGGCATGGCAAAAAGAGCATATTGTAACATTAGCTAACGGGAACCAGGATGATATAAACAACAACTGGTTTATAGGGCAGCCGGTCGGCGTGATTTATGGTTATGAGTCCTTAGGTATATGGCAGGTTAGTGATTCAACAGCAATGAAGAGTTATATTGCCAATACGTTTTCTCCTGGCAACGTAAGAGTTGCTGACCTTAACGGTGATAAAAAAATTGATCCGAACAATGATCGTCACGTCATCGGTCGGACAAGGCCTAACTGGGTTGTTGGTATGACAAACTCAGTTACTTATAAAGGCTTTGACTTTTCCATCTTTTTGTATGGACGACTCGACTATCTCTTCAACACTGGTGGTGAGGGACTCGCCGCCCGTGGTGTTCAAAGAGAAATTAGTTATTATACTCCCAATAATCAAAACGCAGCGTATCAGAAGCCGATCTATAATGCCGGAAACGCGCCGGTTGATCCTTATTTTGCAGCATTAGGATATTCAGATGCTTCTTTTATTATGATCCGGAATATCTCTCTTGGGTATACGCTGACTAATAAAACTTTAAGCAAATCAGGGATATCAAATTTAAAAGTCTATGCCCAGGTAGCAAACCCGGGAATGATATTCTCAAATATCAAACACCTTAATATGGATGTCGGCGGGCCAACCTGGAACCGGGGCTTCATATTTGGAATTAATGCGTCATTTTAATAACAATTTATTTGCGTTATATGAAACAGAATAATCTTTATTATAAAATAGTGATCATCGCGGCACTATTCTTCACCTCATCCTGTAAGAAGGATTTTTTGGATGAAGAGCTTACAACAGCAAGGACTACGGAGTTCTATAAAACAGATGCCGGCATACAACAATTGGCGGTGGGTACTGCTTACCAGGTGTTTAATGTCCCATTCAACGGAGAATGGAATTATGCGGCTACTAATTATGGAACCGATGAATTTCATATTGGCGGGGATCCCTCCAATTCGCCCTGGAACAATTATGATGCAACGTTCAATCCAATCATAACTACGGTCATTGGAAATCAAGCTGGTGCTAACCTGCAATGGGACGCTCTCTACACAGGGATTGGAGATGCAAATTTGTTAATTGAAAATTGCACAAACAGCGAATCTACGTCTATTGCCATCAAGAGCACAGCGCTGGGAGAAGGATATTTCATGCGTGCTTATAATTATTTAAGACTGGTCAGCCAATATGGAGCAGTTCCATTACAGTTGGAGCCTATCGCTAAAATAGAACTGGAATTTACAAGAGCTACATCAAAAGAGGTATGTGCTCAAATCATTTCAGATTTAACAGAAGCATTAAAATTGTTGCCTGTAGCAGGGAGTCCTGCCCGTATCACCCAGGATGCTGCCGCACATTATCTGGCGAAAACTTATTTATTCAGAGCAAGTGAAATAAATAATTCCTGGAACAATGATACCAAGGCTGCTGATCTGGCTGCTATTGGGCCGCTTTGCGACCAGGTTATTGGCCGTCACCCGCTGGCCGCAAACTTTGGAAATCTGTGGAACTTTACAGTCATAAATTCTCCAAATGAATCCCTGCCGGAACTTATTCTTTCTGCCCAGTTTACTAACGATGTAAATACTAATCTCGGTACTGGTAATACGCAACATTTGTATTTTATTTCAAGATATGATGTACAAGATCAACTGGCCCGTGACTTAACCGGAGGCAGACCTTTTAGCAGGTTAGCAACCACTTATTACATGTACAGAGTTTTTGATTTGGTTAATGATTCAAGATTCTGGAAATCTTTCAAAACTAAAAATGCTATAAATGGAGCAACACCGGTGGCTCCCAATGTTAAAGGAGACCTGGGATTAATGTTTGTCATCAATCAACCGGGTGACACCCGGTATCCATTATCAAAAATATCCAGAACTACCGCAGGTACTAATCTGGTGAAGGATGTTTTTGGTACAGGAAGAAATGTACCCACCACTTATGTAGCCTATCCCAATGGCAGAACAACAGATGGTGCATTAAATACCGATTTAACAACCGCGGGTCAGAGTTTTCCTTCCCTAAGTAAACACTTTGATGGTTCAAGAAATTCTTTAAACGATGTTGTCGGGCACAGGGATTTTATCCTGGCCAGATCTGCGGAGACTTATTTAATAGCAGCAGAAGCGAAAATCAGGCTTGCCCAGGCCGGCCAGGGAAGTTACAATGATGCACTACCTTATATCAATGCAGTCAGGACCAGGGCCCAGTATAGTAATGGCGAAAACCGGTCCGCATACAATGATGGCGGTAATACATTATTATCACCTACTCTGCAAACACCAGGAGTTGGTAATGCGTATTACCCGGGAAATTCCTATTATGAATCCAACAATATCCCGGTAACTACTGCAGCATCGGCAAGTCTGGCTATCACAAATACCGGTACGTTGCCTGCACAGGACGAATATATTATTACTGCTTTAGGTTTGTCAAGTGTTTATGACAGGATGTTATGCCTTATTCTTAACGAACGTTCCCGCGAGCTCTGTGGTGAATTTAAACGTTGGGAAGATCTGGCAAGAACTCAAACCTTAGTTAAAAGAGTACAAGCCTTTAATCTTGAAGGCGGACCTAATGTAAAAGTTCACCACGTTCTTCGGCCAATACCTCAAACTTTTCTCGATGGTGTACAGGCAAATGGGTCTGCCCTGACTGGAGCGGAAAAACAAGCAATGCAGAACCCAGGCTATTAAATTACTGACAGAGGATTCACAATATTATTGAACAAGCCCGCCTTCGCTAAGCTACAGCGGCCGAAGCGCGGTTAATTAACTATCTGGTGAGACATTTGCAAATCAAAAAGATTCGCCGAATGTCTCACCAGTACCTTGATTTTTCTAAACTCTCTATTATTCTATCTCAAAGCTAACCATCACATTGATGCAGGATTTAACTGGTCGGCCATTTTTAAGTGCTGGTAAGACCTGCATATCATCAACTACGCTAATCAGTTCGTTACCATTGGTCAAATAGGCTGATGAAAAAGCCACCTTTATTATTTCGCCTTTTTCATTTACATCCAGCCACTACGGTCAATTCATGCACATCATCCGAATACATCTTTGGAAATTTGTTCAGAATGGCAGATATGAAAACATATCCTGTTAGTGAAAAAAAATCAGATTTACTGATTTTCGGTTTGAATTGGTTGTCTTTATCAAATTCCCAGTAAGGATCAAAATCTGGATTATTCAACATCTTATGTTTTATAAAATTGAAAAATCACCTGGCCGGATTCTCTCTCTGGTTTCAATATGCGGGCAGCATTAATCGGTAACAACCTTTACGTCCTTAAACAGAAAAGGATTGCTGCTAAGCTTCAGTTTTTTCCCGCTGGCTGTGGTTATGTTTCGGAGAATGACTTCCCTCGTTCTAACGAAAGGAAAGGTTTCCTGGTAGGAAGCATCAGTCATTTCCGGATTGAAATTTGAAAAAATGGCGGGACCCTGATAAGGCTCCGGATGATTGGAATCGTTAATACGAAGGTTTTCGATAGTGATTCGTTCCGGCATATAGCAAGTATACCCGAAATCATGCCGGCTGGAATTTGCGCCACCGATCAGGCTGGCACTTGCGGGCTTGCCACCGGACGGTATGAAAACGCAGTTGCGGATAAAAACTTCTCCCTGCCAGGTACTGCCATAATCACTGCGCAAATTGATGAAAGTGCTTCCATTGATGGTCGAATTCTCCACCGTCAGCACCCCGCTGCCGATGGCATTAATACCCATGTGTCCCAGCGTGGAGTTGCGGATAGTGGCATTGGCTACTCCCATATGGGCATCGAACCGTGAAAATGTGCATGAATCATAAAGCAGATTTTTGGAAAAGTTAGACCCTAATATTCCCCAGTATGTTTTGTCATTGATATCATTTGTCTGGCTGCAATTCACAAATGAGACATTGAGGGCACGGTTAACCGAAATATCGTAAGTGCCCATAGAAACAGGCTTCCCTGCAGCGCCAATGGTAACAAATGTTTTGTGTCCGGTGAGAACAGTATTTCTAACAGTTACGTAAGCGCAATCACCTATATTGATAAAGCCGCCATAAGGTGCTCCATGCTCTCCTTCACCAGTGACGCGATGTTCAAGCCCCTGCAAAATAACACGGGAACGCCTGATAGCGATATTCCGGTTATAATAAGTGTACTTCGATTCAGTTTTATTGGCAATGGTCATAAACCGGCCTCCGGTAATGGTCAGCGTCTTTTCATCAATGGGAAGAGCCGTGATATCCGTGACCTGGTCGAAGTCCCAGATAATTGGAGCATTCATATCTATCTTGCCGTTTTTATCTGCAACAAAAATATCTGTCTGTGGAGATCCGTTGTTTTGGTTGAGACCAAAACGTATATAACGTTTTACATTAGCATTGGTGACGGTGATCAGACAGGGCCCGGCCAGAGAGAGGTCGATTTTCTGCTGGTTCCTCTTTAATGAAGAAATCGTTTTAAGTTTAAGGGGTTGCATTCCGGAACTGACCATAAAAACCGATGCATTTCGATTTTGCACTTCAGTATCGTCAATGATGAAGGCTGCCGTGCCGAAATCGGTGTCGGTCCTGATGATCGCTGTGCGCTCCTTTCCCCCGATATAGTAAGTGGCGCCTTCGTCGGCTTTCACTAAAAGTCCGTACTGATTGGCGACTGCATGTGCCGCAGCGATGGCCTCTATATCATCGGTTTTCCCATCTCCCCTGGCGCCGAAGTCGCTATAACGAACCCATCCCCTGTCTTTAAATTTATGCAGATCCTTTGGAGATATATTTACCTGTAGTTCCCCCTTTTCACTGGTGCTTACACCGGTTTTCTTCTTTCCGGAGCTAATCAGAACATGTTCAACGGGTCCTTTAGTTTGTCCCAATACCAACATCACGCAGATTAACAATAAGAAAGACAATAGCGCATATTTCATCTGGCCGTATTTTAATGACGATCAATTTAAGCAAATTCGGTTATTTGTCACACACGGGAAGACAAGATTCGAATCTCGCTTAATTCGCGTCAAAAAAAAAGAACCAACAGCTAGGCAAAAAGCGAAAAGATAAATGCATTAACCGTGTACATACCGAATTGTCAATTAATTGTTATTCAAAAAAAGGCAATCCTGGTGTTGCATACTTTTTAATTCCCGCTTCGTTTAGATCAACGCCAATTCCGGGCTTGTTTGAAACGGTGATGAAACTTTTGTCGACCCACTCACCATCGTATTTAACTATTTCCTTAAACATAGGGTTGGTATGAAAATACGATTGCCATTCCATGATAAGGAAATTAGGCACCGATGCACATACATGAGCACATGCCATAGCCCCAAGGAAAGAAGCCACCATATGGGGAGCAAAAGGTACGTAAGATAAATTTGCAAGATTGGCAATACGTTGGCCTTCGGCAAGACCACCGCATTTCTGAAGATCAGGCATTACAATATCTACCGCCCCTATATCCAGTAACCTTTTGAAACCATAAGCCAGATAATGATTTTCCCCGGCGCAAATTGGAGTGCTGGTAGAATCCGTTATTTTTTTATATGCTTCAGGGTTCTCGGCAGGGATAGGTTCTTCCAACCACATCAGATTAAGAGGCTCCAGCATTCTGGCCACTTTTTCTCCTGTTACCGCATCATAACGTCCATGCATATCTACACAAATGTCAACATCCGGACCAACGGCTTCACGAGCTGCTGTCATCTGTTCCATCATACGACGCAATTCCATGGGGCTTGCAGTCCAGTTATACCGGTCATATTTTCCGGGATCACCGGCCTGATCCAAATCAAATTTAATTGCATTGAAGCCCATCTCTTTTGACTTCTTTGCCGCATCGGAAAAATCCTTTGGCTTGGGATTGTTCGTCTGGTATAATGCGGTATCGCAATATACCCTCACTTTATCACGGAATTTACCGCCCATTAGTTGATAGACCGGCAGGCCTAAAGCCTTACCCGTAAGATCCCATAGAGCATGTTCTATAGCTGTCATTACAGCAACATACATACCCGACTGTGCTCCCTGAAAGACACCTCCTTTACGGATATCTTCAACCAGGCGATTGACATTTAATGGGCTTTTTCCAATAAGCCGGCTGCCAAAGTTTTTTGCCAGATAATAAGTTCCGGGAATAGCATCTACACCTTCGCCATAGCCTACTATATCCTGGTTGGTCGTCATTTTGATGAAAAGGCTTCCTCTTATAAAAGCACATGTTACATCTTTTATTATTAAGTCGGATGGAGCTGATGCTTTTGGAGTCTTCTCTATAGCTTCTTCAAGTCCTCGTCCAAAAGTTGATAAAGAGGCAAATGGAGTTATCGCACCAACAAGAGCGGCTTTGCTGATAAAATTTCTTCTTGATGAATTTGACATTGTTATGATTTTTGTTTGACTTGAAATATGTTTAATTCTACCAGGTACGTTCTTTCAGAAATTTCTGTATCTCATCTTTACCTACCGGTAATTCATTGATATGATCGTTGAGCCATTTAGAAAAGTCTTTTTCAATTTCATCTGACCAGCGCGTATCAATTTGCCCTGCTGAATATTTTCCTTCTTTTAATCGCTGATGACCAAACATATCTCTCAATCGAACGATTTCGGAAGTTGTTACAACTTTTTCTGCCAGGTGCGGTGGGACAAATACCACAACACCCAACTTGCCTAATACTACATCGCCAGGCATTACTGTTACTGTCCGGATGCGTGTGGGTTTGTTAATTCCAACAATCATAGTAGTTAAATCCCTGTTTGGCCCTACTCCGGGGTTATGAAAAGACGGATCGTAGCTGGTATAGAAAGAAGTAAAGCCATGTATTTCTCTAAGGCCCTCCACATCTCTTAACGCTCCATCATACACAATTCCATTTCCTGTTTTTGCATAAATAGCATTACCCACATTATCACCGATTGTGGGTCCGTTTCTTTTTGCGCCAAACTGATCAGCAACATATACATCACCCTTTACCAGCATCTCTACAGCCCAAACATTCTGGGCTCTTCTACCCTCTTTTTTTCCCAATGAATCAATAGCTTTCCATACATCAGGCCTTCCCGGCATAAACATCGCTGTTACCGCACGGCCCACTAATACACTATCGGGATTTATTACTTCCCATCCTTCAGCAATCTGGTACCGATAACCTGCGTTGCTCATAGTTGCCCACGCCTCTTCCACACTCACCGCTTTCATTCTGCGGATAATGTCATCCGGCACTTTCGGCCTCCCATCAGGAAAGCGTTCGCCTTTCCATTCTGGTGTCAGGGCAACTAATTCTTCTTTACTTATTTGGACCTTTTGACTGCTGGATCGCAGGCTAACACATATGCAAATTGAAAAAAACAGGAAATACTTGAACATGGTTTTATATTTAAAGTGACTAATGATCTTTAATTTATCGGTGCATTTTCTTTTTCCTCTGTTCAAAATTATTTTTATTTATCGGACGGAACACCCGTTGAACATTCCCCCGCTTTGCCCGCCGAAGTGTAGCGTAGGCAGGTATGTCAAAGTTTTGACAGGGGTGTTTCATCTTTTGGGGGCCGGTTGTGCCACCAGCTTGCCAGTGAGGAACCTGTTACGTTCATCATCGTTCCAAATATTACAGAAGCCAATCCTACCGTGGCTATTTTACCCATTCCCTTAGCAAGTGCAGAAGCAAGCCCGGCATTTTGCATTCCTACTTCCAAAGCAATCGTCCGGCAATCCCTTTCCGGAAACTTTAACAGACGAGCTGACCAATACCCAAGAAAATAACCGGCCATATTGTGAATAAATGTGGCAACTATCAATAGCCCCCCTACTTTTAATAAATTATCCCTGCCTGCTGCAGTAATAACAAGCAACACTAACGCTATCCCCACCATTGAAATAACCGGCATTGCTTTATCTAACCATTTTAATTTCCCCCGAACGATATAGTGGAATGCAAGTCCGGCTGCAATAGGTATTATCACAATTTTTGTTATATCCCAAACCATTGCCCAGAGATCTATTGTTATATAACTACCGCCAAGTAATTTCATCAGAAATGGGGTTAAGAAAGGTGCCAGTAATGTAGAGACTGTTGTCACAGAAACCGATAAGGCGAGATTAGCCTTTGCGAGATAGCACATAACATTTGATGCAAGGCCACTGGGGCAACAACCGATCAAAATAATTCCTGCTGCAATTTCACCGGGAAAATTAAAAAGGTGAGCCACCGCAAAACCTACCAATGGCATAATGGTATAATGACATACTATACCAACAATTACTCCTTTGGGCATTCGCATCACCTGTGTAAAATCTTTAAGACTTAATTCAGTTCCCATTCCAAACATAATCGCCTGTAACAGGATTGGAATAAAAAATGAAGCTTCTTTCCCACCAAAGGTTTTAAAGTATTGCGGAAAATACATTGCCACTGTAGCCACTGCAAGAATCAACACACTATACCAGTAACCTTTAAACATCCTGCTTCCCCTAAATCCAATAGCAAGACTTACAAAAACTAATGCCAGTAAACATCCTGACCAGTTATGTAATTTCTGGTAGGTGGTAAAAGCAAAAGCCAATAATAGAATTATTGCTGCGACATAACAAGTTGTATAAAATGATTTTTTTAAAGAAGCCATAAGTCAGATTAAAATTTATTTCGTTTTTAGTATAAATTATATCGCTTAAAAGTTTTATCGGATAAATGATAAATTTCTATTCGCATTTGGAGTTGACTACAAAAAACTATTGCAGTTTGACGACATTTTCGAAATCGTCCCTCAGCTTAACAATAAGTTTTTCAAAAATCTCAAAATGTTTCATATAAATACCATGAGTATTTTTTTTTGGAAAATACTGTTCTGGTAAGGCAATACTTTTTGCCGCTTCATCAAGATTCCTGTAGATACCCATTTCGGTAGCACTGAGCAAATAGGCTCCAATGCCTACACTATAGTTGTGCTGGCTGATGCTGACAGGCATATTAAAAATATCAGCAATAATCTGTGCACATAGGGGGATAGAGGCAAAGCTTCCGTTAATTGATAAGCTGTTGAAAGCACAATGTTCTTCCAATGTTTTTCCAATGCTGTATATCTCAAATAAAATACCCTCTATTACAGCCCTGATAAAGTGTCGCCGTTCATGATTTATGTTAATTCCAAAGTAAACACCTCTTGCATTAGCGTTCCATATTGGTGCCCTTTCCCCAAGCAAATAAGGAAGGAAAATAAGACCATCGGAACCAGCAGCAACTTTAGCCGCAACTGCGATGAGTTCATTCATTGTATAGTCCAGGCCAAATGGATCCTTAAAATCCCCAAACTGTTTTGCAAACCATTCGAGCACAACACCACCATTGTTTGTAGGTCCGCCAGAAACATAACAATCTTCGGTAAGAAGGTAATTGAAAAGCCGCTGTTGCTTATCATTCAACACTTTTTTACCTATAACTCTGACTGCTCCACTGTCTTCAATTGTTATTGTGGCTTTGCGTCCATCCCATACACCAGCACCAAGGGTTGCAAGGCATCCATCACTGGAACCCACGATAATCTTTGTATCTCCATTAATTCCCAAAGACTTCTGATACGCTTTTTTCAATTTTCCTGCCGATGCAAAAATGGGTACAAGATCAGCAAGCATGCCTGAATTAATACCGGCATAAGCCAATGCTTCAGACTCCCACTTTACAGTATGAATGTTTAACAACCCGGTTGCTGAAGCCAAACTGTAATCAATAAGGTACTCACCAGTAAGTTGCTGAATGATATATGTTTTTAATTGAATGAATTTGCTGGCCTGCTTAAATCTTTCTTTGTCATTACCCTTAAACCACGCAATTTTAAATAAAGGTGACATTGGATGCAAAGGAGTTCCTGTAGCCGTATAAATAATTTTGCTCGCAGGAGAGTTCTTCAGCTTTTGCGCTTCTTTTATAGCCCGGTTATCTGCCCAGGTTATTGCATTACCCAATGGAATTCCGTTCTTATCAATAGCCAGTACACTATGCATTGAAGCGCTGAAACAAATACTGGTCACTTTGATTTTATTCGGATGAATATGCTCATTAAGCAGGTTCTTCAAAACATATAACATAGTGATAAAAATTTGTTCAGGATCCTGCTCACTATAATCGGGTTGGGAATGAAATGTCGGATAAGACCCTTTCATTGAAGCCATAGTATTTCCTTTAAGATCAAACGCAACTACTCTAACAGCATTTGTTCCAATCTCGATGGTAATGATGCAAGTTTTTTTGGCTGACATAACAATCATGTTTTTAAATATTATTCTTCCTGAATCCACTGGGAGTATATCCGGTCAGTTTTTTAAATGTGGTTGCAAAATGCTGTGACGAATAAAATCCTGTATCAAGAGCGATATCCGTTACCTGTATATCCGGTTTCTTTAATAACCTGATTGCCTCTGAAATTCTGATGTTAATCAAATAGCTCATCGGTGAAAACCCCGTAAAACTTCTTACTTTATCGCTGAATGCAGTTGTACCCAAACCCACTAATGCAGCCATTTCTTCCACCGTCCAGGGATGGGACAGATCTTTACGTAAAGTTTCCTCCAGTTTCAAAAAAGTTTGAGGGAAGTCGCGTTGAGAAACATTTTGTTGTGTAAGCTTTCTGGTAATCAGGATTAGTAATTCATCAAGTAATTGATTTACCCTTGTTACATAACCAATTTCCTGGCAGAATAATTCATTGCGTACCAAAGAAAAAATTGTTCCCGCGTCCTGCAATCTTGAAAGAACAGGCGCATTGTTAAGAAATAATATCTTCTTAATGGAAATAAATTCCGGCGAGGATATGTTACTCCATTTGCCAAGAGAATTTTTACTTTCTGCGTTCTGAATATTTAAGTGAAGATTCAACCAGTAAAGAGAACCGATGTCAAGATAACCTTTTTCAGCATATAGCTCTTGCCCGGGTAGTATCATAGCAAGGTCAGTCGGATATAAGGTGTAGTTTACGCTATTAATGACCCAATCAAATTTTCCATCAAGAATATAATAAAAGCGCAGATATTCCGAGCACGCATCATTAAATGAATTTAAACTGATCGAATTATTCTTTTTTAGTGCAAATTCATTTATATGCACAAATTTTTGTAATTCAGGAGAATACCCATGTCGCAGTAGAAATTGGCTCATCAAGCAATCATTATCAGATAAATATACAAGTAATATCAAAAGTAAATATCTGCGAAATCAGGTAGTTATTTGTACAAAATCCAACAACGTGTTTTAGTGGAAGTTTCTTTTTTAAAAAAAAAACCATTTTCATAGTTTTTTCGAAAGAGTGTTACATTAGCTATATATGTAAACGCGACGAGACGCTGCATCATGCCAAAAAAAGAGATCACCATTTACGGTGATCAGATACACGTGATAATTGATAATTACAAATGCGGATATGTCGCAACAAAACACCTTGTCGACCAGGGATGCAAGCGAATAGTTATCCTCACTTCCATTTTAACTTTACCAGCTTGTTGGGCAAAAGCATATCCGCAGCAACCAATACGAGAAGAATGAGTAAAAGACTGTTCCTGAAGATTCTCATGACTGGAAAATTAATTTAATCGATTATATATTTCGCATTTTTTGTATGCCACTAAATCAGATCTATTATCGTCATTAAAAATAAAATATTCGCCCGATTTGGGAGATAATTGATTAAGTTTCTTGATTAAATTTTCTTCCCCTTTAAGGCTATTTAGTTCTACGTGCAGCAGCAACCTCCGAAGGCTTAATTGCTGAAGCTCTATTGCCAAAGCTGTTGCGGATATACGTTAATACATCTGCTATTTGTTGATCGTTTAAAAAACTTTGGGACGGCATGGCATTACTGTATTTTTCACCGTTTATTTCTACCCCACTTATCCCTTTAAGTGTTATACCAATCAACCTGGTTTTATCGCCCAGTACAAAATTTGTTTTTACAAGCGGCGCATTTAAATCCTGTACTCCTCTCCCATCAGTCATGTGGCATGTAGCACAGTAATTGTTATAAACTTTTGTCCCCGCATTGTAAGAAACTTTGATTGATTCCGGTATTGCAGACATTTTTTTTGTTGTTGAGGCTTTGGCCGTTGTGACCTTTGCTTTGGTTGCCTTCACTGTATTTTCAGCGGTGCTTTGCCGATAGGTTATTTTGTAGATAGCGCCTTTTGTGTCATCAGTAACATATAGAGATCCATCCGGGCCTTGTGCCAGGCCACATGGACGGTGATCTGCGCGGCCAGATGCAGTTTTCTCAGGCGATCCTGAAAACCCATCTGCAAAAACTTCCCATTTGCCCTCGGGTTTTCCATTTTTAAAAGGTTGAAAAGCTACAAAATAACCAGCCTGCGGTTCTGGTCCACGATTCCATGATCCATGAAAAGCAATGAAAGCACCATTTTTATATCTCGGTGGAAACTGGTTGCCGGTATAAAATAAAATATCATTGGGTGCCATATGCGCCGGGAAGGCTACCACCGGATCGATGTATTCAGAACTGCCTTCCACCTTGCCGTCACCACCGTACTCAGGGGCCAGCATTTTCTTTTGTTTTAAAGGATCATAATAGATAAAAGGCCAGCCCGCATCATCGCCTTTTTTAAGGGCATACATACACTCGGCTGGAATTTCGGCATTTTGCTTCTGATCAAAAAGATCCGGGAAAATGCTATTTAACTGGTCGCGGCCATGTTGCATAACGTACAGCTGATTGGTTTGCCTGTTCCAGTCAACCGCCACTACATTTCTTAAACCGGTCGCATAACGAATTCCATCAGCATAAGTCTGGTTTAGTTTATCAGGTTTAAACTGCCATACACCGCCACTTATTTCTAACAAAGGACAACCGGGAATTCCCATGGATCCTCTTTTTCTGTCTTCCTGCTGGCAGGAGTTTAATGGACAACCAATAGGAATATACATGTTGCCCGCATCATCCATCATGATAGATTTGGTTTCATGGGTTCCTTTGTCCAACAACCCGGTGACGATGGTTTCGCGGGCGTTGGTATCAATTACCTGTTCATTGGCATCCAGTTTATAACGGAATATCTCTGAGTTGGAGGCTGTGTATAAATAACCCTTATATAACATCACACCAGTACCACCATAGTTACCAAAACCCATTTTAACCGTTGCCTTACCGTTGGTTTCCTTTAATAACAGGTTGCCCTGGCCATTAACGGGCCTGGCTAACCGCACATAGATATTGCCCTTCGGCGTAACCACTATGTGCCTCGCTTTCCCGAGGCCTTCTATTAATTTGATCGCAGTAAATCCCTGTGGCGTTGTTAACCCGGCATTGGGCTGTTCCTCCGGGGTAACCTTGAACCTAACTGCCGATAATGTTATTGTAATTACTAAAAACGATAATATCAGTAATCCTATAATATATATTGTTCTCATATTATGACATCAAGATTGATTGAACAATTGAACTCCACAGAGTAATAGTGATCTTACTTAAGTTTAAATGTCCGGCAAAGAGCCAGGATTTCAATGAGATTAATTTTTCGCGCTTGATTTGATCGTATAAATATAATCACTTTAGTTGCAGTCAACTTTCATGACTATTGCATAGGGACTTTATTTCACCTTATCATCAGTACCGTTCCGCGTTGTGTTTTCGTCTTTTCTCCCTGTAATTGATAACTACAAACCCATACGAATCCACCGGCAGGTTGGAGGGTGCCATGTAGTGTTCCATCCCATCCTTTTAATGGTTCAGAAGAAGCAAACACTTGTTGCCCCCAACGGTTGTAAATAATAAACGAAAAGCTGGTTACGTTACCATAGATCATGGGCCGCAAAAAATCATTTTTCCCGTCATTGTTAGGTGAAAATGCATTCGGCACATAAAAGCCAATCATGCATTGCTTGCCGGTAACAATGATACTATCTCTGCCAGTGCATCTATTTTCATCAACAACCTGGAGATAATACATTCCCGCTGAATGAGCCAGCAGTGACGGAGATTTAGTTCCGTCATTCCACAGGTAACTATTGAATTTCGTGTTAGTCTGCAATTTTACTGTTCCGTACTGACAGATAGTTGTATCGTTCGGTAGAAAAGGTGAAGCCACAGGTGAGCGGAAAGAAATGTTGATATCATCGGTGGTGACATTTCCGCAGTAATCTTTTGTTGTAACCGAAAACTGTCCAGGGTTTGTTACCAGAAACGTAGAATCGGTTGATGCATCCTGCCACGTGTATGTACTGAAATTGTTACCCGGTCGCAGGCGAAGCGAGTCGCCGGCGCATAGCAATGTATCGTTCCCCAGAATCACGCCTGATCCCATATTGACATGCACCAACAGACTATCGCCAAGGTTACTGCAGTCGGCACCGATCATCGCTTTTACCTTATAAATACCATCTCTGCTAAAGTTAATAGTAACGGCATTTGTGCTCGCATCCTGTATTACGGTAGTGCCCGAACCACCTGTAACTGACCAGGTAATTGGTAAAGAACAGCTGCTGTTCTTATTACACATAAATGTTCCACTACCACTGCAAACTATCGGATCACCAACTATTTTGATGCTATTACAGGCAGGCAGAGGTGAACAAATATTGCCTGTTAATGACAGATCCGATGCCAGAACGAAAATTTGAATCGATGTAAAGGCAGTGGTATCGCGGAATTGGGTGAAAGCATTTTTTTGTGTCATTGGGAGGACAGACATACTCGTGGTGCTTGCCACAGGGT
>Ga0193752_1000254_pt1 | contig 58575 bp, 51 predicted proteins | sample H1c1metaG_FD_144924 | JGI IMG/M metagenome (GOLD analysis project Ga0193752, IMG submission 144924) | Soil microbial communities from a riparian zone of the East river system, Colorado, United States - H1c1 | ecosystem: Environmental > Terrestrial > Soil > Riparian zone | place: USA: East River...
TCCGATCTATAGACCAATATCTCCTGCTCACAACGCTACGCGTTGGAACTACTTTCGCTCGCATTGAAAACAATAATGGGTTTAAGATCGTATTAATTTGGGGCGCGGCATTTCGGCCACGAGTCGAAACCTCGCGTCACCATGATGGCTACTAAGATCCGTTTATAGTATAAAGGTGCATCCCCTTCAAAGTGAACGCCCGTAGTTCCAACGCGTAGCGTTGTGAGCAGGCGATATTGGTCTATCACGGCGCTCCTCCAGGCCTCTGGTTTAAGCCATGAGGTTCCACCAGGCGCAGCATCTGTCTGGGCCCGCGCGCTTCCATCGAGGCAAGCACCGAGATAAGCTTCAACCAAAAAGCTCCGTGAACCTCCCCAATCCTGGATTTATTTTTGACGGCCGCACCTACCATCACTACCGATAACACAATTCACGGAACTCGCACAGCTTACAGTTATCGGTATTCGTCGTTTGGTCGAATGCCGTGTCGGACACGTACAATTCCTGAAGCACCTCCGTCAGGCGGGATTCAAACTCTTCAAAGAGGCCACGGGCATCAGTAAGGTAAGCACGGTTCATCTTGAGGCCGAACTGAAATTCCTTATCGAACAGATTCACCCGGTTAATCAGGCCAGGCACGATCTTGCTGGTTCCGGGCATATTCACATGATAGAGTAAGGCATAAAGCATCGTCTGAAATGCCGCCTTGTTGCGCTTCGCGTCCCGCACAAACAACGATTCGACGCTTTCGAAATCCAGTTGATCCTTTCCCGTCTTGTAGTCGATTATCCTTATAACATCCTCTTTTCGGTCGACGCGGTCGATCTTGCCACTCACGGCTACCGTTCGATCAGTGCCGGCAAGCTTTATGCGATGGAGGAATCCGCCCTGCTCTGTGGCTTCAATAACGAATGGGCTATACGCGATATCGTTTTGCACGATGCGATGAGCGAACCGCCGTACCACTTCACGAACCACCACCCGTTGCCCGGCATAGTCGACGGGCTGTTCAGGGTCGAGGCGATACGCCTTAATGAATACACGGTCGATGAGTTTTTCAATGTCGTCGTCGGCAGAGTCCAGGTCTTTCCTTTCGATGCGGCGGTTACCTTTGCGGATAACAAGGTCATTGTATAGCATCTCCATGACCTCGTGAAGAAAGTTACCCAGGATGCGTGCATCCAGGTCCTCCTCTACTTCATCGGCCTCCCGGACGCGGGCAACGTATCGAAGATAAAAGCGCAGGCGACATTCAATGTAGGTGTTCAGTGCGGAGGGAGATATTCCCTGATGGTGAATATTTCCTTCATTCGTTCGGAGAAGCGCTTCCAGGATAGCCGGCGACTTGTCAATGGTAATCGGAGTGATGGATGCCGGATGAATGGTGTTGTGCAGGACGGAACGCGTTATCGGTATGCCGCTTTCATAAATGAGCTGTTGCAGGTACCGGCTCATCTCTCCCTGCCCGAGAACATCGGTCTCGGAATTGTAAAACAGAAAAATGTGCTCAGCTCGTTGCAATACGCGATAGAACAAGTAGGCATAAATAGCATCCTGGTGCTCGGCCGTGGGAAGCCCATACGCCTTGCGAATGTTGAAGGGGATGTACGACCCTTTGTGTGTGGATCCCGGTAAGGCTCCTTCGTTAAGCGACAGCACAAACACGTTCTTATAGTCGAGATTTCTGGTTTCCAGCACGCCCATAACCTGCAGTCCTCGTAACGGTTCACCCGAGAAAGGTATTTTTTGGGACTGGATGAGTTGCCTGAGCAGGCGAAGAAAGGACTTGAACGCCGCCTGTCGGCGCCCAGCAGTGGCGTTGGCCCAGCCGTGTTCGCCACCGCCTGGCAGAGCGTCGCCCATCACCTCTTCCATGCGGTTAAGCAACGTCAAGAAATGAAAGGCATACTCCTTGTCAAGGTCGCTCACCGTCGCTACGACCCCTACCGCGATCGTAACCTGTCGAAGGTAGGCAAGAATCTCTTGCGGCTCAACGGCCACGAATATTTGTCGATGCATATCCACCGACGTAGCGAGGAAACTTCCGGGTATGTTTACCCAATTGTGTTTCAGTATCTCCTTCCGTTTCTCGTTAGCGCTGGCAAAATCGGCAGCCACAACATACGGATGTCCCAGCAAGGCAAGTGCCTGGCGATGGCTGAAGTGGTTTTGGCGGTGCGAGATCTGCAGATCGACCAGCAATTCTGCCAGGGCGAACATCGGAGTCGCCGACAGTGGAAAACCCATGGTAACATTCAATTTCTCCACGGCTGTCGAAAGGCCGTGCAACACGGGGAGCAGAAGCTTTTCATCCGGAAGAACGATCAGGGTTTGCTCCGGATCGAGACCAAGGGCGAGCTGTTCACGAAGAATCTGGGACATGAGCTTGGCCTGACTGACCGGATCCGGGGCACCGTAAATTTGAACGGAAGTCTGGCTGCCGTCGGCTTCAGTCAGGGAGGTATCTTCTTCTGATGGCCCGTGACGTTTCTTTGTCGACAGGTTTGATGGAATATGGCGCGCAAATGTTTTTCCCAGTACCTCGTGTCGCTGATATTCTCGAAAAAACCGTCCCGCCTCCTGCAAGTTGTTGTTCACGTAGTAGGCGTCGATGTCCCAGTACACGTCGGCGTGGTGCCGGGCAACAAAGTGCGTAATGAGCGTTTCCTCTACTTTGGTGAGTGCGTTGAAGCCCGCGAATACAATGCGCCTATCGGCCGGCTGCCCCAGAGACGCAATGTTCTCGACAACCGATCGCTGCAACATGCCCTCGTACGCCAGCCCCTCCGTTGACAGTCGTTCACGCAACATAGTGTACAGCGCGAGCAGGCGACTCCAAACGGAAAGAAACTTGTGCTTGTTTTCGCTCACGTTATTCTCAAATCCCGACCAGAAACTTTGCAGAAACGAACGTTGCTCTTCCGTGAGAAAATCGAACGTGGCATCGAGTTCCTTTTGTACGCTCAGGTCCTTGAACAATTGTTCCGCGGGGATCAGATATCTGTCGATCTCTTCAAAATCGCGGAGCAACATTTCGCCCCAGAAGTAAAATTTATCGAAGGCCTCCCGCTCTTGCACATCATGATCAACCGTTTCGTGATAGGCATCGTACAATCGTTGGATCAGCAACAACTTATCTGGGATTTTCCAGGGCGATAATTCCGCGAAGAAATCCTCAATGGTAATCATCTTCGGCGCGAAAGTGGGCTTGTTCAACAGTTCCGCGAGGTGCTTTCGGAAGTAAATGACAGCCCGACGATTGGGAAACACAATCACCAGCTTATCGAGCTGTTTGTACTGACGTACGACGTCGATCGCGACTTCCTGGAGAAAAGTTTGCATGTGTGCCGGAAGGACGCAAGAGCCGACCAATTATGCAACTGTTCCGGGATAATCGTGATACTTTAGTCTCCCAGTTCACCAGGCCGCATAAGGGCAAAATCTGCTCTCCGCCTTTAGCGCTTATGCTGGTTGACAGAGACACCCATCTTCTTCAACACAAGATCGGAAATATCATACTCCCTGATGCCAAACAGTATCAGTTTCTGACCAATCGGAAGTTCAGTGTTGATGATGATGATACTGTAGTGATTTTCGCTGGCCACTTCGTCGACTGATCGGGTGATTTTGGAAAGTATGGGACGCATAAGGTCCGCCTGTTTTTTTTGAAAGGTTGTTTCCGCATCTGATGCAAACTTGCGAATGTCCAACTCAAGTCGCTGGAGTTCGTCGTGACGTTTTTGCTGTGATGCTTCGTCGGCAAGTGCCCGTGGACTTTCAACGTCGCGCAACTTCTCATTGTATGCAGAATACTTGGCATTCAATTGATTCTGGAGTTGCCCACCCAGGGAAGCCAGCTCAGCTTCCATTTGCCTCGTCTCTGGCAACTGTTGCGCAATCATCTCAACATCGGCAAATCCAATTTTTTGACAGGGATCCGCTGTTTGCGAATAGGCCGTGGCGGCAATGGCGCATAAAATAAACGTCAATAGCTTTCTCATAGGGCTTCGTAGGGTTTTTATCTAGGATGAAATTCGGTGGAGTGGCTGCCTCACGGCTACCTTGACATCAAGATGCAGCTCATGGGTGTTTTTTCCTGTGAGCAGCCAAGTATTTTTCAAGTAGGAACACCGCCCATATATTAGGCGCGCCGGCAGCGACGGAAAAAATTCTATATTATTATCATAATAAATATCTGCCATGGATCGAAATCAAAATGACCCCACCCGTCGCATAACTCAACAAGCTTTGAAAACTCAAATCAGGGGTTTCAAAAAATGGATATCAACCTTTTTGACCGTCGGAGTTCGGCTGTTGGCGGCCACTTTGTTTCTAATACTATTGTCCAATGCCGTAAAACCTGAAACACCAGAGGCACAGATCAGCAACGGCATCATCAACGCAACCCTCCTGTTACCGGACGCCAAGGACGGCTATTACCGCGGCGTGCGGTTCGACTGGTCGGGCGTAATCAGCGACCTTACCTTTAAGGGGCACCACTATTTCGGAAAGTGGTTCGATCGCTACGAACCCACGCTCCACGATGCCATCATGGGTCCCGTGGATGCCTACGATCCGATCGGCTATGATCTCGCTAAACCTGGGGAACCATTTGTAAAAATCGGCGTAGGCACCGTGGAGAAGATTGCCGACGAGCCCTATGCATTCGTAAAACCGTACCGACTCATAAATGGGGGATCCTGGAAAACGAAAAAGAATGGAAAAAATTCGATACAGTATGAGCACACGCTGACGGATTCGCTGTGCAGTTATCGCTACACGAAGACGATCGTATTGACGCCCGGAAAGCCGGAACTGGTGATCCAGTATCGGCTATTAAATACCGGTTCAACCCCAATCGAAACAAACGTCTTCAATCACAATTTTTTTGTCATGGACGAACAGCCAACCGGGCCAGACTTCACGGTTGCGTTTCCTTTCGCTCCCATCGGCGATCCCAAGGGAAAGTCAACGGCAGGGGTATTGGATGGTAAAGTTATTCGCTACCGTGAACAGTTGAATAAAGGGGAATTTTTTGCTGTGGCCCCGCTCACGGGATTTGGTTCGAGCGCGGTTGACTATAATCTTCTGGTATCGAACACTAAAACGAAGATGTCGGTACGAATCGTTGGCGATCAGCCTATAGTAAAGTTTGTGTATTGGTCTGCCGCACGCACACTTTGTCCTGAGCCATTTAATCATGTGGCCGTCGACGCAGGTAAGGAACAGCAATGGACCATAACCTACACATTCATGGCGGAATGATTTCGCCGGAGCTCCAAAGCCAGTGCCGGGAAGTGATCGCTAGGCAGTTGCCAGCTCGGTGATGGTTGCCAGGTGATGGTCGTCGTGTTCTGCAACAAACAGGAACAGGTCAATCACGCGCATGGGTGTCTTAAGTCGCGGATGTAGGGCCGATCGAAACACGTCGTCGCCACGGAGCTTCCGCAGTAAGGTAATCGTTGTTCCCCGTAGAATGGAGAAATTGTCGAGCAGGTCGCGCGGAGATTGCTCGTTATGGTTAGCTTCGTGTGTCTGGCGGTTGCTTAGATCGGCAGCCCGCATTTCCTGTTCACCATTCAAGATATCATCGAGGCGTCCTTGCCACAGTGGTTCAAGGTCCGACAGATGACCGACGTGCTCAAGAATGGACCATTTGTCGTCGGGTCTGATCTTATGACGACCGGGCTCAATCTTTTTCAGTTTCTCCGCCAGCCGTACGGGCGTGCCTTCCAGCCGTTCGATGAGCGTCGGCAGGATGTTTTGGTCGGCCGAAAAATCGAACTTCCTGTCAAACCAGTTGATCTTTTCCATCAGTATTAATGCTTGGTTCAATTACGTTTGCCCGGTGGCTGAAAGGTAGCGAAAGCGAGCCATATCCCGATTAAGCAGGCTGTTCAAACGCGGAAAATGCGGAAACTCCAGCATTCGCGCAATGCAGAACTTTCGTTATCTTAGTTATCCCAGAAAAATAATCCCGGAAGCTATGCCCACGAATATCTCATTTACCGGTGGTCCGAACATTGCTATTAAGATACCACGAAGCAAATACGCCGACACCGTGAAATTTTATCGAGACGTTTTAAAGTTCGAGGTTGAGGAACAGCCAATCAGCAGCTCAACTGTATCTAAAACGCATCGGGTTAAGTTCGGTACCAATATTGTATGGCTTGATTGTGTAGACAACTACACCCATAGTGAAACGTGGCTGGAGCTCCGAACCGCCGACGTTGGGCTGGCGGCCGACTACTTGCGTTCGCGGGGCGTTGCGACCGTTGACGAACTGGAAAAAATCCCCAAGGAAATGCATTGGGTGATGGACCCGGCCGGTACCGTGCTGCTGCTGTGCAAGCCAGGCGAATGAGCCTTGTTGTCTTAGAAAAACAAAACCGTTAGGTACCATGCCAAAACCTACTACCGATATCTTCAATAGTCTGCAGGGTTTTACCGAACCCAGCTTGCGTGACGAACTCCTTCAGACGGGCTCGATCATCAAGGCGGGCGCCGGCGACATTTTGATTCGCGAAGGGCAATACCTGGATTTCCTTCCGCTCGTCATCAATGGTCTCCTCAGAGTTTATCGCAACAATGACGATGACCGGGAGATCCTCCTGTACTATGTTCAGCCGGGTCAAACGTGTATGATGTCGTTGTCGTCTGCGTACTTCGACTACTACAGCGCCGCCAATGGAGTGGCTGTTGAATCCTCAGAACTGCTCATCCTGCCTGCACGCCTCATCGCCGAATGGCAACTGAAATATCCATCCTGGAATCGCTTTATACTTGCCACATATAAATCGCGTTACGATGAATTGTTGAAGGCCTTTGGAAATGTTGCCTTCAAGCCTATTAATGAGCGCCTGCTGGAGTATCTCCGGAACTACCGCACGCGGCAGCACACGCCGGTGATCCCGTTGTCGCATCAAACCCTCGCAAATGAACTGGGTACAACACGCGTTGTGGTATCGAGAATACTCAAGGACCTGGAAAAGGAGAAACTGGTTAAGCTTAACCGCGGTTCTATCACACTTCTCGCCTAATTTGGATGCCGCGGTAAAAATAAATTCCGTTGTGTAACATTTGATACATAACATTCGAAACGGTGTGTTGTATTATCGCTTAGAAATATCTGCACAACCTATGCGGTTTCGAATAATAGTCTGCAGCGGCCTCTTGTTCTGCATGCTCTCCACCTACGCACAAACACCAAACTCGAAAATGAAAATTCTCGTTCACCTCACTCAGGGCGCGGAAAATCCTACCGTGGCCGCGCTGGCAATGTTGGTTGCCAGGACAGCGATAGAAGAAGGACACCAGGTATCAGTATTCCTCGCAGGCGACGCAGTTCCCTTGATCCGCGATGAAATTCTCGACAATGTTACGGGACTTGGTACTGGCAAACTCCGGGAGCATTACGACGCCATTGTAAAAGGCGGTGGTAAATTTTATTTATCAGGCATGTCAAGTAAGGCACGCGGTCTAAGCGAAACTGATGTTTCAAACAAGCAAGTGGAATTTGCGCCTCCTGCCGTGTTGCTGAAGCTTGCGCTTGAAAGTGACAAAATGTTCGTGTATTAATTATTTTCATAAACGCTAAACTCCCTTGATATGAAAAAAGTAATCCGCTGCCGAGATGTCGGATTTGACTGCAACGGCGTTATCAAAGCACCAACCGAAAATGAGGCACTTTCATTGGCTGCCGAGCATGCCAGAACGGTTCATGGAATCAAAGACATCACCCCTGAGATCGTAGAAAAGATAAAGTCCATGATGCGTGAGGAAGAATAGTTGCTACGTCGTAAAATTATGGACTTTCGTTGGTGCCTTTGTGTATCTGGCGTAGAACAGGGTGAATATCAGCCAAGAGGAAATCCATTTCTACGCGAAGCCGCGGAGTTGCTGAGCACGGCGGTCCTTGCCGGTCGACTGCTATCAGATAAACTATCACACCCTTCATAAAGTAAAAATAGGTTTTGATCCCTTGAGCGCTAGCTCCAACCAAACAGGGGCTTTGCGTGTCTAACACGCCAGAGCCGTATGAGAGTCGAAATCTATCAGCTAGGACCGCGCGATACCCAGTTATTCTCGCAATTGTTAACACTCTTTGCCGGGTGTTTGAAATGGAGAGCTTTGCACCTCCAACAGAATAGCATCTCGGCCAACTACTCAGCAAGGAGACTTGAATTCTATCGCGCCACCTGGTGGCAGCCCGAAAAAGTCACGCATTTCACTTATCCACTCAAGAGATGAAACAGAATATAACCGCTCAGAGGCGATTTTGGATACAGCAAACCATCGCCGTTTCCGCTTTGGTTTTGATCATCATCGCGCTCCTGGCCACCAGCTGAAGGGGTCATAAGGCCTGATTTTTGCCGGGTGCAAATCCTTTTCATACTTTGGGTGCCTGAATGTCCGAAGGTGTGAATTCGATTCACGCACAGGAAGCCGGCCTCCGACAGAATCGAAACAATCATGAAAGAGCTTGCCGAAGGGAATAAACTTCAGGTCAGGCTGGTGTATCCCCAGCAGGGACAAAAGCTCATGTTCTGAAGCTGCCGATCGGTGCATTCCTGGCTGATGTGTTTATCGGTTGTTTTCATTAGCTTCATAATTCGATAACAATGTTTCCCTTTATTGAAAGCCTAAACTACTGATCATGAAAAGGTGTCTCTCCGTTATTTTATTATTCGTGGCCGGTGTGGCTTGTGCCCAATCACGTGTCGAAGGTTTCGTATTCGACGATCTCAATGGCAATGGCAAGAAAGACCGCAAGGAAAAGGGAATCGGCCAGGTTGCCGTGTCAAACGGATTGTTGGTTGTTGCCACAGATGCGAACGGCGCCTATTCCCTTGACGTCGGGCAAGACAACATTATTTTCATCAGCAAACCGGCGGGCTACCAGGTACCCTTGAACGAAAGAAAACTTCCCGCATTCTACTATGTGCACAAGCCTGCGGGATCACCGGCCTCCTTCAAATACAAAGGCGTATCCCCTACTACCCGATTGCCTAAACGAATTGATTTTCCCTTGCACGTGATGTCGGAACCCGACAACTACCGGGCATTGATATTTGGTGATCCCCAACCGTATAACGTCGATGAACTCGGCTACTTCGAAAAGGCGGTAGTGGCTGAGGTCGAGAACATCAAAGGGGTCACCTTGGGGATCAGCCTGGGTGATATCGTAGGCGATGATCTCGATTTACATATGCCCTACCTGGAAGCTATGAAACGCATAGGGTTACCGTGGTACAATGTCATGGGCAACCACGACATCAACTATGAGGCAATGGCTGATTCGCTGGCAGACGAAAGCTTTGAGGCACATTTTGGCCCTGCCAACTATTCCTTTAATTACGGACAAGTCCACTACCTGATCCTGGACGATATTCTTTATCCCGATCCGCGCGACGGAAAGGGTTACTGGGGAGGCTATACGCCATCACAGCTCAAGTACATTGAAAATGACCTGAAGCTGGTGGACAAGAACAAGCTCGTCATCCTGTCTTTCCACATCCCGTTACAGCAATACGAGGACACATACCGGCTTTCCGATCGTCAGAAAATATTCGACCTCCTGAAGGACTTCTCGAACGCCCTTATTCTCTCTGCCCACACCCACCTTCAGCGAAACGACTTTTATACAAAAGAAGATGGCTGGCAAGGTGCTAAACCCCTGCACGAGTACAATGCCGGTACGACCTCGGGTGATTGGTATTCCGGTGAATTCAACCAGCAGGGTGTTCCCGCATCTACCATGCGCGATGGAACACCCAAGGGCTATGCGTTCATCGATTTCAAGGGCAACCAATATTCCATTCGTTATAAGGTAGCCGGAAAGCCTGAAACCTACCAGATGGAAGTGTTTGCCCCTAAGGCGATCCCGTCATACAGAAACACGCCTGCCGGCATATATGCCAATTTTTTTATGGGGACACCGGCTGATAACGTGACTTACCGGATTGACAATGGGGAGTGGAAGCAGATGACCTACGTGAAAGATGCGGATCCTTCCTTTTTAGCTACCCTCTTTCGCTGGGACCTCGCCGATAATTTGCTTGCACCGAGAAGGCCCAGCAATGCTGTGGACTGTACGCACCTATGGCGAGGCTCGGTTCCCTCTGGGTTAGCCGTTGGTTCTCACACGATCGAGATCAAGGCCGTCGATATGTACGGGAGTAGCCACGTAGGGGAAAGAAAGATTGAAGTTCAGGGTATGCCATCCATGGGGAAATAAATATGGCGGCTAGTGTTACGGACCAAAACTTTAGCAAGACTTCATTCAAGGATCATCCGTTAGAGAAAGGCGAATATGAAAACTGCACTTTTTCAGATTGTGATTTTTCGGAGTGCGGCCTGATGCACTTCAAATTCATAGACTGCATCTTCATCACGTGCAATCTGAGTCTCATAAAGACCAATGATACGTCGTTTCAGTCGGCCTCTTTCAAGGGCTGCAAGATGCTGGGTATTCGTTTTGATCTATGCAAGACCTTTAACCTGTCGTTATCCTTCGACAACTGTACGCTTGATCACAGTATTTTCTTCAGGCTCAGTATTAAGAAAACGATCATCAGGGACTGTAGTTTAAAGTCGGTCGATTTCACCGAATGCGATCTAAGTGGCTCGACCATTTCTCGTTGCAATCTGGCCGATGCCACGATCGAAAACGCCAATCTGGAGAAAGTGGATTTTCGGGGGTCCGTTAACTATCGCATTGATCCCACCATGAACCGAATGAAAAAAAGCAAGTATTCGCTTGACGGGCTGCCGGGCCTTCTTGCCCGGTACGACATTGTGGTTGACTAGCCGTGGCGGCCGGATAACGGGCATGCCATGCGAATCGCGATCTGCGTAAAGAAACCGCATTGGTTCGCGGAAATTAGCATGATGAAGTTGCAGGTCTTAGCACAATTTTCCTTTTTGCCAGCCCAAATCTTCCTTCTATGAATGCCGCTTTCAAACCAATGCCAATTGCCCTCTTCATTCTGGCCATGTTTTGCTCCTTCCTTTCACAGGCGCAGGTTCCCACCCGGTACGAAATATCGTTTGAAAACGCCGTACATCATCAGGGCAACGTGAGGGCCACGTTCTCCAATCTTCCGCCAGAGGTATTGGAGGTCCGCATGAGTCGGTCGTCGCCCGGCCGCTACGCTATTCACGAGTTCGCCAAAAATGTTTTCAATGTTAAGGCGTTTGATAGCAAGGGAAAGCAACTCGTGGTAACGCGTCCGAGTCCCTATCAGTGGGACGTTTCGGGCCACGATGGAACGGTGGTATTCACTTATACAATTTTTGGCGACCGGGGCGATGGGACTTACCTGCAGATCGATGAAACACATGCGCACCTCAACATGCCCGCGACTTTTGTTTTTGCCCGCGGCCTGGACTACCGGCCGATCCAGGTTCATTACATAGTTCCCACGGCCTCTAACTGGAAGGTGGCTACGCAGCTAAAGCCGGTTGATGATTTTACATTCTATGCGCCGAACCTCCAGTACCTGATGGACAGCCCTGCCGAAATCAGCAACTTTACCCTGCACACCTTCCCGGTGGAGTCGAATGGAAAGACGTACACGATTCGTATTGCCCTTCACCATAACGCTACGGCGGAAGCGGCTAAAGAGTATGCAGAGGGGGTGAAGAAAATCGTCTTACAGGAAAAGGCGGTCTTTAACGAAGTCCCGGACTATGACTATGGCACCTACACATTCCTGGCTTGTTACGCACCTCAGTCCAGTGGCGACGGTATGGAGCATCGTAACTCAACCTATGTAACAGGGCCGCTTAATGGCCGTCCCCTATCCGGCGCGTTGGGTACTGTATCTCATGAGTTTTTTCATTGCTGGAATGTTGAACGCATCCGGCCTGCGGCATTGGAACCGTTCAACTTTGAGGAAGCCAACATGTCGGGCGAGCTTTGGTTTGCCGAAGGATTCACGAATTATTACACAGGGTTGATGCTTTGCCGGGCAGGCCTCAGCAGCAAGAAAGAATACACGGACGGACTGGCCAGGGTTCTGAGCTTTGTGTCCAACAGTCCGGGGCGGCAATACTTCAATCCCATCGAGATGAGCTATCAGGCGCCATTTGCCGACGCCGCGACATCTATCGACCCGAACTACCGATCGAATACCTTCATTTCGTACTATGTGTACGGTGAGGTTATTGGCCTGGCACTGGACTTACAACTTCGTAACGAGAAAGGCGATTTGTCGCTCGATGGTTTCATGAAATTTGTATGGCTGCGGCATGGCAAACCGGAACTTCCCTACAACGTTCGCGACCTGCGCGCAGCACTGGCTGACTATGCTACACCTGCCTTCGCTGAGGGCTTCTTCGATAAGTTCATCTTCCAAAGTCAGTTGCCTGACTATGAAAAGCTCCTCGCTTCCGTCGGGATCTCTTATGTGCCAGCCTCCATTTCGTCATGGATAGGTGCTTCGCTGGAAAAGAAAGACAGCATGATTGTCGTCAGCAGCTATACCACCATCGGCGGGCCTGCCTACAAAGCCGGACTCGAACAAGGCGACCAGATTGTCCTCGTAAACGGTCAAGCATATGCGGATGTTAAGGCGCTTCAAACCGTTCTTTCACAAATTCCGCCGAACACACGCGTCACGATCGATTTCATCCGTCACGGCGTGCGTCGAACCGTGCAACTAACTACGGACCAGAACCCGGCAAAACGGACGATGTTATTCGAAGAAGGGGGGAAACAGGTGGACAATGCGGTTAGTAAGCGAAGGGGTGAGTGGTTGGATCCTAAGTCAATTACTAATTAGTAATTGTCACAGGCTTTCCACCGGCAAAAAATTCCTGTAATGTTCATAGTACTGCATGATGTTCCGAACGTACACCTGCGTTTCGAATCCGCGGCAGTGGCCGAACTTTACGACCGGATCGCTATAGAATTCTCTTGTTCCTTTTTTAAGTAACATGGCTTCAACATTCTCGTCCCAAACGTAGGGGTTGAGGTGGTACTTCGCAGCCAGTGCTTTGGCGTCCAGAACGTGACCCATGCCGGCATTGTACGCGGCCAGACTAAATTTGATCTTGTCATCGGCGGCGTATTCAGGCTTGTCAAAGTGATTATAAATCCACCGGAAGTATTTCGTTCCAGTACCAATGTTCAGCGTCGGGGAGGAAAGTGTTTTGAAATTGATGTGATAAGTGGTGGCCACGGAAGGCATCAGCTGCATCAACCCGTACGCGCCTACCGGCGAAACAATAGTTGGGCGGAAACGCGACTCCTGGTGAATGATGGCCGCGATCAGCTTCCAATCAAAGTCGTGCAATTTGGCATGACGCTTTATTATCGAGTCATAATGTGAAATCACACCCTGGCGAATGGCGGGAATCTCGTACCGCAGCTTCTCCTTCATGAAAGCGGAATGATCCTGATATTTCTTGATAACGTATTGATAGTCTCTTGACTTGTGATGGGACTCATACCAATCGTTGAAGTTATCCTGCAGCGACATGGAATAACGATTGAATGCAAAGGCGATGGGTTGCCGTCGTTGAATGATGGCGTGCTCGCGCAGCTGCGGAAAGAAGGCATGCATGATCAGAAATTCATTGCGGTCAACGATCAATCGCGACATTGTATTATTGGCGACCCTTTCCAACGCCAGCTCCCTGCTGAGGTCGGTGCCGAGATGTTCAATCGAGTCCTTCATGTTGTTCATGATGGAATCGCGCTCGTGTATCCAGAAGTGAACCGGCGAATGATGAATCACACCAATCGACTCTGCCTTTTGAGATTCTTTGATTTTTTCGGTCGACACCATCACCACGTCTGCATAGTATAGGGGCTTACTGAACGGTATGATGGAATCCATCGCAGCATTGATGAATAGGGTTCCCATGACCAGGTCGAAGTTGCCTGAGGCGATGCTGTCGTACATCTCCCGGTAATTTTCAACGGTTTCAATATCGATGCTCAGTCCGCGGTCTTTGGCATACAATTGCAGCAACTCGTATTCGAGTCCCTGCTCTTCGCCGTCGACGAGAAAAAAGGAATTGATCGAGTGCATGGCGATTACGGAAAGCTTCTTGTGATCGAAAGGACGACGCAGTCGGGGTGGTGGGCTCTGAATGGTAAAGGTTTGGTTGGGCGGTTCTACAATGAGAAGTGTAGTATCATGTTGGGTAGATGCGACGGTCGAGGTATCCAGTTGATCAGATCGATGACTGCATGCTGTCACGCCTGCGACAACGAATAGAAACACGGCAAATCTCATCTGATTTCTGGGGGAAGAACCACCTAAAATAGTAAAAAAAGCCAAAATTTCTATCTTCTTCTATCTATGCTGAAGATCTGTGGATTGGCAATGTCGACGGCACGCAACCCCGACGACTCACCGGGAAAAACTTCTGCTCAATGGTTTTAAATTTTATAACTTACCTGTGCATTTTCTCCAAAAGTCCCTGTTATGAAAAAACACCTTTTGCCATATGCGGTAGCCGCCATCAGTTTGTTGAGCCTGCCCGCCTTTTCTCAATCAGTGGCTGATTCGACATTATTGGGCTTGCCTGGAGACAATCTTGATCTTTATGCCGTTCTGGATCTTTTTCAAAAATCAAAGACCATCGAAGATTTTGAAAAATCGTTGAACCTTGAAAAAACGGGCATCAACAATATGGATTTAGACCTGGATAAAAAGGTTGATTTCATCAAGGTTGTAACCAAGCAGGAAAAAGATGATTTTACATTTATCCTTCAGATTGCTGTAAGTAAGACTGAAACCCAGGATGTGGCCGTCATTTTGGTGTCAAAGGATGACAATAAGAAAGTTACCCTGCAGATCGTAGGGAATGAAGATCTATACGGCAAGAATTATATTGTTGACCTCAATGAGTCTTCCACCCCGGCAGTTACCGCGAACCCGGCCTACAAGGGCCCGGATACTGTTAAGATTGTCACTGTTCCGGCAAAAACCACCACGGTAATTGTCGAACAGGCGCCGGTTGTACAGTATGTATATTCTCCAGCTTATGTACCCTATGCTCCGCCATACTACTATGGCTATTATCCGCCCTATTTTGCTGCGTTTTCAGTTATGGCAATTGGCATATATTGGGGTAGTCATGCTCACTACCATTATGGTGGCTATGGTTATCATGGCAATACGGTCGTAATTCATAATACTAACAATTTCAACAACTATAACCGGACGAGAAACACTTCCAATACAGTCAATCATAATAAGGCGAACGGCAATTATAACAGAGGTAATAGTGCGTCAACACGTCCTTCTACACGTGAGTCAGGTGCAGCATCTAACCGTCAAGCTGGAGCATCGCCCTCGACCCGTCCTGCAGGGAGGCCGTCGCCCTCTACGCGCCCGTCAGGCGGGGCATCACCAACCACACGGCAGTCCGGTGGAGCAGGACCTACGCGTGAAGCGGCGGGATTATCACCTTCTAACCGTCAGTCTGGCGTTTCTTCGCAGCAAACCAGACCTAGTTCAAACGGAGCATCCCGCTATAATAGTGGCGGAGGACAATCAAGAGGAGGCAGCGGTTACAGTGGCGGAGGCGGTGGCGCAAGAAGAAGCAGTGGCTTTAGCGGCGGAGGTGGTTCCAGAGGTGGCGGCGGCCGAAGAAGGTAAGTTTTTCTATGTCCTTCTATTCAAGCGGCATATCAGAAGCGCTCATGTCTCTCACAACGACATAACTACCGTTTCTTTTTTCAAACAAAACCATATAGTTCCCGGTATTAATCGAGACATTGGTAGAGTCAGCTAAATTGTAATAACCAATTTCTACAACTTGATTTCCATCACTTGAGACAAAAACTTCATTGGTGGTGAATGTCATCTTATTGCCTTTAGAGGAAGCCATAATACCGGCTGTCATGAATTCTACAATAGCTGGCTTTCCAACTAAAGGCGCCTTGTTCTGAGAAAACGTAGTTGCATCATCTGCATAATAACCTATGTTTTTCATTTCTCCGTTGTTATACAATTCAGCAAATTGATTTTCCTTGGCCTGAATATCTTTTTTAATCTGTTCTTTATCAATTACTATCGCTACGTCTTCTTTCTTAGGCGCGCAGGCAATCATGAGAGGTATCAAACATGATAATAACGCTACCTCGAACAGCTTCTTTTTCATAATGTCTTTGTTTCTTAAATAGGATCGGGTGCAATAATAAATACTCACAAAAGTTAAATAATTAATGCCAACTATTGATTGGTTTTTATATCTTTTTAAATTCCAAAGGGAGAATCGTTTCTGCATTTATATCCAACTCTGTTCAGCCGATCATAGCAGGAAAAGGATTGCCATTACCACGGAGCTCATGGCCATTAAATGCTGTAGCCTTCTTCCAGCTCGCTCGTGCCTCTAACGGTCGAACGAACTTCCCTATTGATCAACGTATCGAGAAATGCCTGGATAGTGTAGAATTTACTAAACAGTACAATTGAATCTGGTTTGGTATATTTCACGGGCTCAATCGTGGAATATGAAATTGCAGGCGTTCCGGGCATTTAAAAGCAAAAACTACAGGCTGTACTTTTCAGGTCAGTCGCTGTCGCTGATCGGCACCTGGATGCAACGAACCGCTGTCTATTGGCTGATCTACGAAAAAACATCGTCGTCGTTCATGCTCGGGCTGGCAGTATTTTGTGCACAATTTCCCTCTTTCCTGCTGTCGATTGCCGGTGGCGTTGTCTCGGATCGTTACAACAGATACAAGGTTTTGCTCTCCACGCAAGTAGCCTCGCTTGTTCAGGCGGTCGCCCTGGCTGCACTCGTCATCGCCGGAGATTTTGAAGTGTGGCATATTCTTTCCTTAAGTGTCGTCCTCGGCATCATTAATGCATTTGACGTGCCCGCAAGACAGTCGATGGTGTATGATATGATGGCGCACAAGGAAGACGTCCCGGCGGCCATAGCGCTGAACTCCTCTATGGTTCATATGGCAAGACTGATAGGGCCTGCGTTGTCGGGCATTGTACTGGAAACGCTGGGCGCCAGTGTGTGCTTTTCGATCAATGCTGCCAGTTTCATTGCAGTCATCATATCCCTGCTCATGATGCGCTTGCCGCCCTACAAGAAGAACGCCCGCACCAATACGGCACTCACGGATCTGCGGAATGGATTTACTTACCTGAAGAATACACCGTCGATCAACCGCGTGATGATCATGCTTGCCCTGATCAGCCTGATGTCGCTTCCCTACATCACCCTGTTACCCGTTTATGCCAAGGAGATATTTGCCGGAAACGCTTCCGTGTTTGGATCTCTCAATAGCTTTATTGGGTTGGGTGCCATTGGGGGTGCGTACTATCTGGCTGCACAAAAGGCAGGCGCCGATCTGAAATCGATATTATTCAGGAATACGATAGTGTTTGGGGCGGGTCTCCTGGCATTCTCCCATGCATCATCTCTCCCGTTGGCGTTGTTATTTCTGATCGTTACCGGTTTCGGAATGATGTCTCAGACTACGATCAGCAACACGCTGATCCAACTGGCCGTGGCGCCCTCCATGCGAGGCCGCGTGATCAGTTACTACGCGATGGCATTCTTCGGAATGCAACCCATCGGCAGTCTGCTGATCGGTGCTTTGTCCAGCCGGATCGGCGCCCAAAACACCATGCTTATTCAGGGCGTCATCACGATTATCATAGCATTGATCTTTATGCCCTTCCTGAAAGCCAAAATGCTGAGGCGTCGGGACAAGATGAAAATCGATCAACTGGAAGAGCGCACGATCGAAACTACAGGATAAAGTTATCCAATTGAGTCACCTGTTAACTGTCTCTAATCCTCCATCCAGCGGAAAGTTTATGCGATTCTCTCAACGTCGCCTGGCACAAAAACCGATCGCACCTGATATCTTTATGCAAAAGCATATTCTATGATCGCTGAATCTACCTCTACTACGGGACGAAGAAGTTTCCTGAGATCATTATCCACCCTTCCTGTTTTGCTACCCGGCGCATCGTTGGCTGACGTCTCCTATTCAACGGAAGGTCCCGAGAAACCTCCGTTCGTCAACTTCGTCAGCGACGGACTTTACTTCTCGCCGGAAGAGTATGTGCAGAAGCTGGATGCTATACATAAAGCCAAACCGATCAAAGGGGATCGCTATGGAAACGGTGGAACTACCAAAGAACTGGAAGAAGCATTTGTGAAACTTACCGGTAAAGAAAAGGCGATCTTCTTCCCAACGGGCACTATGGCCAACCAGGTGGTGATCAAAGTGCTGAATGGCGACAATACCAAAATTGTCGTTCCCGAAAACAGCCACATCTATCGTGATGAGGCCGATGCGGCGCAGCAAGTGCATCATCAACGGCTTATTCCTGCCGGCACGGGCAAAGCTTACTTTACGCTATCGGATTTGAAAGAGACTATTGCCTATTATGACCAGGGCGAAGTTTTCAAAAGCGGATTGGGAACAGTAGTCATTGAAAGCCCCGTGCGCAGAGCCGATGGCATAGCGGTACCAATGGATACGATCAATGATATTACCACCTATTGCAAAGAAAAAGGATACAAGACTCACCTGGACGGCGCGCGTATTCATATCGCCTCGGCCTTTACCGGTGTATCGGTTGCCGCGTTTGCCGCACCATTCGACACCGTCTACATCTCCCTGTATAAATATCTGAATGCCCTGAACGGGGCGATGCTCTGCGGACCTGCCGATGTCATTGACAAGATGAGCCACCAGATCAAAATCATGGGTGGCACTACCTACCAGACATGGGGCGCATCGGCCATGGCCTTGCATTATCTGGAAGGCATTGAAGAACGATGGAAGCAGGTATCTCAGGTGACGGCTCGACTCATTACCGAATTGAATACGATCAGGGGAATCACGATAACGCCTATTCAACAGGGCACGAACATCTACAATTTAAAAACTGACCCTTCTATCGATTTCAAGAAACTGGGTGCGGTGCTTTATGATGAGCACAACCTTGGTGTGGGTGGAATGAATGCTGAAGGAATGTCAAAATTTCAGGTGAACGACAGTATCCTTAGAAGAAAGCCGGAAGAACTGCTGGCTGCCTGGAAGCAGAGTGTAAAGCAAGCTACAGTGAAATAGCGAAGAATCAGAAATAGTCATGGCTGAAACCGTTTCTGGAATATTCAATCACGGCCTGCATCGCTACCTCAATCGCCCAAAAAAGCCTCAAATCGCGACGGTCCGCAGTATAAATGTCATACTGGACGGTACATGACAGGTGTAATGAGCGGGAACAGTACCTTGACAAACTGTGCTTTCTTACACCGGCGGAGAGGTCACTCATGGTCAAACTGGTAAATTCGAAGACCACCGATCCGATGCATCGGCGCACTCCTGTACCCCATGATATAGCCCTTATGAAATTGAACCTCATTTTGTATGCCGCCGTTCTGGCCATATTCCTGTTATCCCCTGAATCGATTGCCCAATCAAAAAAACCGATCGTTGTGTTCGTCACGGGTGATCACGAGTACAGCAGTGAAGCAACGATGCCCCTACTGGCGAAGGAGCTGGAGCAGCATTATGGCATGCAGGTAAAGGTGCTCAAGTCTTATCCTGATTATAAGTCAGAAGAGAACATTCCGGGCCTGGAAGCCCTGAAAGAAGCAGACCTGGCCGTATTTTTTCTGCGTTGGAGGCGGCTACCCGCCGAACAGATCAAGTACATTGATGATTACCTGAAAAGCGGCAAGCCTCTTATGGGTCTGCGAACCACTACGCACGCTTTTAATTATCCGAAGGGCCATCCGCTCGAAAAATGGAACGCCTTTGGTGAATTTGCCCTGGGCGCTCCTCCCGGCTGGGGTGGACCAGCAGGTCATACACACTGCGGCCACCTCTGCACAACAGATGTGTCCGTAATAAAAGTCGCCTCGAAACATCCGATCTTAAAAGGCGTCGATTCATCTTTCCACGTAAGCTCATGGCTTTACAAAGTGTTGCCCGACTACCCTGCCAAAGGATCTACCTGGTTGCTTATGGGAAAAGCGGTGAACCCGGATAAGGCCGACTTCAGTGACAATCCAGTAGCCTGGACGTGGCAAACAGCGCAGGGAGCGAAAGTGTTCGCCACTACCCTCGGCCATCCCGCCGATTTTAGCGTGGAATCCTTCCAGCGCCTGTTAATCAACGCCGTGCATTGGACGCTAAATAAACCGGTACCTGAAAAATGGAAAGGAAAAATCAACATCGATGTAGCCTACCGGACTGAAGCCGCGAAATAGTCGAACCAACCGGCCACCTCACTAATGCCACGACTTGATACAGTACACTGACGCCTGAGCTTGTTACGATCTAAGGCACTGGTATAACCGCATAAATTGTACGCACCCATCATGATACAGATAAAGCGAAAGAAATTAAAAGATCTCCTTATCAACGTTGGCGTGTTTCTCGTACTGTTGTCGGCGACGCAGTGCACCCAAACACCCGAGGCCATGATTAAAGTCAGGCAAGGCGCACACGTCGTCCTGATCGGAAATAACCTCGGATCAAGGATGATGAACTTCGGTCATTTCGAAACGGAGATGCACATTCGCTATCCCGACAGCCTGTTGTTCATCAGGAATATGTGTGATGGTGGGAACACGCCTGGTTTCAGGCCTCATGCATCGCGCGTTTCGCCGTGGGCGTTTCCCGGTGCAGAAAAATTTCAGCAGGAGCTGGCCAACTACTCCGATAGCCAAGGTCATTTTGACACAGAAGACCAATGGCTCACGCGTCTTCAGGCAGACATCATTATCGCATTCTTTGGGTATAATGAATCGTTCCAGGGCGAGGAGGGATTGCAAAATTATAAGGATGAGCTGGACGCTTTCATCAAGTACACCTTATCACAAAAGTACAATGGGAAGCAGGCACCCGAACTTGTGATTATATCGCCGATTGCGTTCGAGGACCTTTCTGCAAAGTTGGATCTGCCCAATGGTCAGCGCGAGAATGCTAACCTGAAGTTGTATGCCGATGCTATGCGTGAAATCGCCTCGAACAACAAGGTTCATTTCGTGGATGCTTTCACGCCATCGAAAGAATGGTTCGCCAGCGATAATGATCCCCTAACCGTTGATGGGTCACAACTTACGGACGAAGGATATTCAAAGTTCTCACTATTACTGGTCGATCAGATTTTTGGCGAGGTCAAGGCTGCGGCCGGGAATAGAAGGGCCGAGGTTCATGCAGCCGTGGTGGAAAAAAACTGGATGTGGCACAATGATATCAAAATACCGAACGGTGTTCATGTATACGGCAGGCGATTCAATCCCTACGGTCCGGAAAATTATCCTGCTGAGATCAAGAAGATTCGTGAAATGACCGCCACCCGGGATGAGGCTATCTGGAAGGCGGCCAAGGGCGAAACATTCGACCTGGCAGAAGCAGATAAAAAAACCTCTGCTCTTCCGGAGGTAAAAACAAATTACAATCCGGAAAAAAATGGAAGCCTTGAATATCTGTATGGCCAGGAGGCATTGGATAAACTCCATGTTGCACCGGGTTATAAGATTGAATTATTCGCGTCAGAGAAAGAGTTCCCCGACCTCGCAAAACCGTCTCAAATTTCGTTTGATAACAAAGGTCGGTTGTGGGTGGCCACCATGCCCAGCTATCCGCATTACAAGCCGGGTGACAAGAAGCCGAATGACAAACTGATCATACTCGAAGATACCAACGGCGATGGAAAGGCGGATAAGCAAATCGTTTTCGCGTCAGGGTTGCACCTCCCCAACGGATTCGAAACCGCGCCGGAAGGCGTGTACGTATCGCAAGGTACAAACTTCATTTTGCTACGGGACACCGATGGCGATGACAAAGCCGACAAAAAGGAAATACTGCTAAGTGGTTTTGATGACCACGACACCCATCACGAAATTCATGCATATTGTGCCGATCCTTCCGGTGCCTTGTATATGGGCGAGGGTGTTTTTCTGCATACAAACGTCGAAACATCTTATGGGCCGGTCCGTGCTACCAACGGAGGTTTCTACCGTTATAACCCTGCCCGACATCAGCTCGAACGAACTGCGCAGCTCGCCATTCCCAACCCATGGGGTATTGCCTTTGATGAGTGGGGTCAGAACTTTTTTACTGAAACGTCAAGTCCCGACGTGCGTTGGATGATGCCCGGAACGATAAAGTCCCGCTACGGTATATCCAGTCCCAAGTCAAGGAATCTGATCGAAGAAAAGCAGCGCGTACGACCTACCTCAGGGCTCGAGTTTGTCTCGAGCCGCCATTTTCCGGACGAAGTTCAGGGTGATTTCCTGCTCAATAATACCATCGGATTTTTAGGCACGAAACAACATACGATTACCGACGATGGCACGGGATACAAAAGTCATCATCGCCAGGACCTGGTAAAGTCTGACGACCGAAACTTCCGGCCGGTAGACCTGGAGTTTGCTCCCGACGGATCGCTGTACATTGCCGACTGGCATAATATATTGATTGGTCATATGCAGCACAATGCGCGAGACCCGCTACGCGATCATGCGCACGGACGCATTTACCGGGTTACGTATCCCTCTAGGCCGTTGGTGTCGCCTGCTGCTGTAGCGGGAGCCAGCATCGACGTGCTATTCGAAAATCTCAAGCTTCCTGAATACCGGACCCGCTACCGGACGCGGCGTGAACTCCGGGGGCGTGATGCATCGGAGGTGTTGTCACATCTTTCAAGCTGGGTGAAACAACTGGATCCGAGCGACCCTCGCCTTGAACATCACTTGCTTGAAGCGCTGTGGGTGAGCTGGGGAATGAACCATGTGGATCAATCGCTACTGAAGCAATTGCTGAAGGCCAAAGATTACAAAGTCAGGGCGGCAGCCGTTCGGGTAACACGCTATATGGGCCATCAGGTGAAGGACCAGGCGGATCTGTTGATGCAAGCCGCGAAGGATGAGCATGGTCGTGTGCGGCTGGAGGCAATCGTGGCAGCTTCCTGGCTTGAGAAGACAGCGGGTAATGCAATTCTTGATGAAGCAGGCAAACACCCGCTCGATGATTGGATGGCTGATACCTACGAAGCGGCAGTGGCGCATCTGAATGGCCGGTCTGTTGAAGAAAAGAAAGAAGAAACGGTCATCACGCGACTGAAGGGAAAGGACCTCGACGTGTACTTAAAGGGGAAAGCTATTTACGCTCGCGAAGGATACTGCAATACCTGTCATCAGCCGGATGGCAAGGGGCTTTCAGCATCGGGCTTCCCTCCCATTGCGGGTACCCCATGGGTTACAGGCAGCGAAGAGCGCCTGATCAAACTGGTCCTCAACGGACTTATCGGTCCCCTTGAAGTGAACAATCAAAGGTATGCCGGACAGGTACCCATGACGCCGTTCGGAGGGTTGCTTAATGACGAAGAAGTTGCTGCCGTCATCACTTACGTACGGAATTCATTCGGAAACGAGGCGTCGGTGATTACACCACAACAGGTTAAAAAAGTAAGGGACGCAAAGAGGGTGAAATCCGGGTTCTATTCTCCGGACGAATTGCTTAAGCAACATCCTCTGGAGAAATGAAGTATAAACCGAAAACGCGTTTTCGCGATGGTGAAAATAGGATTTAACGTACTGGCCTGGACGGCGGATGTTTCCGACAACGTATTTCCGATAGCCGACAGGCTCAAGCAGATCGGTTACAACGGCGTCGAATGTTTTATCGGGGCGCCTGACGCCGACGCGTACCGACGATTTGGTGATCATGCGCACAACATTGGACTGGAAACCACTGCTGTTACGGTGGTGGATAAGGAAAGCAATCCCGTTGATAGTTCTCCCACTGTCAGGGCAAAAGCATTGGATCGCCTCAAGTGGGTAATCGACCGTGCGCACGATATGCACGCCAGCGTACTTTGCGGACCTTTTCATTCAGCTCACGCCACCTTTTCACGACAGGCACCTTCCGAAGACGAATATAAGCGCGCCGCTGAGGTTCTTCATGCGGCTGGTAACTATGCCGCTCAAGCTAACATCACCCTGGCGCTCGAAGCACTGAACCGATTTGAGTGTTACCTGTGCAACACCATGGAACAACTGCGATATCTGCTGTCAAAGGCCGATCATCCGAATGTTAAAGCGATGTTTGATACGCATCATGCAAACATTGAGGAAAAGAAAATGGCGACGGGAATAGAAATCATCGCACCTGTACTTCACCACGTTCATATCAGCGAAAACGACCGGGGCACGCCGGGCGATGGGCACGTGCCATGGGATGAAACCTATGCAACACTGGCAAAAGTCAAATACGAGGGATGGCTTACCATAGAAGCCTTTTCGCGTAACGATCCTGATTTCGCCAACGCCATTAACGTATGGCGCGAATATTCCAAACCGTGGGATATGGCCGAGCAGGGATTAAAATTCATCAAGCAAATGTGCAAAGCGCACGGGTTGAAATGAAAGTGATCCTCTCGGATCCTAATGAAAAAAAATCCAGCAAAGGAGAACACGGAGATTTTTGTTTTGGTGCGTACGTCTTTAATAAGGGCCTGCCGGATGGAAGGGTTGGAGGGATTCTAATGAACGACCGCTTTGGGGAAGTGTGGTACATTGTAGAATGGTTAAACCAGAGGCCTGGAGGAGATTGAGGGGACTTCAACGGAATCCGCTTCGCCGCTGCGCGACGATGCCAGACTGAGTACACGAAGGATTGCAGCGTTATGATGGTCAAGGACGCCGGCAGTAAATGAACGACGCGATCAGCGTGTTGATAATTTTCCGGCAGTTACTGCACCTTCTTTGCCAAAGTCGGTAGTATTAACTTATTTTTTTATCCACATCAACAAGCTGAATCAGATCTCATAAACTCACCAATATTCCCGCATTGGACTGCCAAGGTTGCAGGTAATAATTCGTAACCCCTCAGCTATTTTTCGACAGCTTGCCGTCGAAGCAGACTCTCAGCCAGTTCACGGCCCTCCTCCAGGCCTCGGCCTTAACCATCCTACAATGTACCACGCTTCCCAAAAGCGGTCGTTAATTAGATACCTCCAACCCTTCCATCCGGCAGGCCCCTATTAAAGACGTACGCACCAAAAAAAATTCTCCGTGTTCTCTTTTCCTGGATTTTTTTCTATCAAGTCCCTTCACATCCAGAACAAAAAATACCGGACATTTTCACGCGCTATGATGGTTAAGGACACCGGCAGTAAATGAACGACGCGATCAGCGCATTGAATAATTTTTCGACAGCTACTGCACCTCCTTTCCCAAAGGCGGTAGTATTAACTTATTTTTTTATCCACATCACCGAGCTGAATCAGATCTCATAAACTCACCAATATTCCCGCATTGGACTGCCAAGGTTGCAGGTAATAATTCGTAACCCCTCAGCTATTTTTCGACGGCTTGCCGTCGAAGCAGACTCTCAGCCAGTTCACGGCCCTCCTCCAGGCCTCGGCCTTAACCATCCTACAATGTACCACGCTTCCCAAAAGCGGTCGTTAATTAGAATCCCTCCAACCCTTCCATCCGGCAGGCCCCTATTAAAGACGTACGCACCAAAACAAAAATCTCCGTGTTCTCCTTTCCTGGATTTTTTTCTATCAAGTCCCTTCACGTCCAGAACAAAAAAAATACCGGACATTTTCACGCGTCCGGTATTTACTACACACGCGCCGTTTGCTAAACCTTAAAATGCAAACAAAAAATTGGCGCTCTACACATTAAAAATTGGCACTCCGGCACCGGCAAAAAATATCTACTACCAACAACCACTACGAATGGAGTAAACGACCAGTCGTGCCGGAAATGCCATATCTTATATATCAATCCACATTGTCGTGCAGGAATTTGTTATTGCCCAACAAGTTGTTATCGTCATTCAAATTGAATTTCGAGATGAACGGTTCAGATGAGTGGGGTACATTCTGCATCTTCACACCCCGGCGGAGATAAGCGGGTAACGCCCACTGCTCGGCAACCGTCTTCGCGTTTACTTCCGGCTTGCCGCTTTGACGAATACGCTCTTTGCGCTCCATCCTTTGCAACTCCAGTCGTTCCTGTACACTGCGAAGTTTCATTGTACCATCGTCGTCGATGACCTGGTCGCCGTAGCGTTCAGCCATCGGATCATAGTCATCATTTTCAAAAAGGCCGGGTTCACCATCGTCTTCGTTATTTGCCACGGGTTTGTCCGCAGGCTTGCTGAAAGGGCCAGTGAACATAAACTCGCGCTCGCGTGGTTTCTCTTCGGCCGTTGGAGGCACCTGAGTTGCCGGCGTTGCCGGAGGAGTTGATACAGTCGGCGGTGCAACAGGCGGCGTGGCCTGAGGCGTAACCGGCGTCAAAGTGGGCGCCGTTGCCTGCGGCGTACTTACCGGTGGCGTGTTCACTACGGGCGGTGTGGGTATTGGGACAAAGCTGGTGTTCTGTGGTGCCGCGAACGAGAATGGGTTCGTAAGTGGCTGCACGTTTACTGGCGGCTCCTCTTTCCTCCTTACATCAAAGTTGTTATTCAGATTTACCGAGTTATCGGTCTGAAAAAGCCAGCCTTGCGAACGATCGAGTTCATGAACTTTCTTTTCTTCCTTGGCTGTCGAAGGGATCACTTTCGAATCGCTGGAAAACCCTGTGGCAATTACCGTTACCCGGATGCGATCACCCAGGTCGGGATCGACACCGTGACCAAAGATCATCTCGGCATCTTCGCCTGCCTGATCCTGGATATATTCGGTGATCTCGCTCAGTTCGTCCATCTGAAGTTCAGCCTCTTCGCCCGATATAATAGAAAGGAGTATCCGTTTCGCGCCCATGATGTCCCGGCTGTCGAGCAACGGCGAGGCTAGAGCACCTTCGGCGGCCTTTCGCGCGCGATTCTCTCCCCTCGTTTCGGCCGAACCCATCACCGCAGCACCGGCATTCAGCATGACCGTGCGCACATCCTGAAAGTCGACGTTAACATATCCTGCCAGCGTGATGATCTCGGCGATGCTCTTCGCGGCTGTCGTGAGTATATTGTCGGCTTGCGCGAAAGCCTGTCCGATCGACAAGTTTCCGAAGATTTCGCGCAGCTTGTCGTTCAAAATGACCAGCACCGTATCGCAGTTCTGGCGTAGCGCCTCGAGACCAAGTCCCGCCTGCGACATCTTCTTACGTCCCTCAAATGAGAATGGAGCCGTTACGATTCCTACCGTCAGGATGTCCATGTCTTTGGCAATCTTGGCGATCACCGGAGCGGCACCCGTTCCCGTACCGCCGCCCATCCCGGCCGTTACGAACAGCATTTTTGTATCCTGGAGCATTTCCCGGATCTGCTCCTTGCTTTCCAGCGCGGCATTCTTCCCGACCTCAGGATTCGCGCCGCAGCCCAGCCCCTCCGTAAGGTTGGCACCAATCTGGAGCTTGTTCGGCACCGGACTGGTGTTTAGAGCCTGATTGTCTGTGTTGCAAACAATAAACTCGACGTCCTTTATGCCTTGCTTATACATGTGATTCACGGCGTTACTTCCTCCGCCGCCAACGCCGACGACCTTGATGATCGACCTGTGATTCAAGGTCTTCGGAATTTCGAATTTGTAAGATCCTGATTCAAACATGAGATGATTTTTTAGTGGTTGCAGGTTTAATAGTCATTCTTCCCATCCAGGTCATCGATCAACAGGCTTTTCGTCTTGTTGAGAATGTCAGTAAAAAAACTTCTGGATGTGGTGGGAGGGCGCTTCACTTTCTCCTTCACGATTTCGCGAGCCTCTCTATAGCGATCTTCCCTTTCATCAAGGGAGCGGAAACCCGAGAGCACCAGACCTACAGCCGTCGCAAACATCGGACTTTTCACCATCTCGATTTTGCTCTTGCCTAGATGCTCATTTGGGTAACCGATACGGGTGTCCATACCGGTCATGTACTCAACCAATTGCTTGAGATTGGCCAACTGTGCGCCACCGCCCGTGATAACGATGCCACCGGCGAGCCGGTTCTCAAACCCTGAACTGATAATCTCTGCGTGCGCCATTTCAATCACCTCTTCCATGCGCGCCTGAATAATATTGGAAAGGTTTTTCACAGAGATTTCCTTTGCCGCGCGATTCCGGATGCCCGGAATCGATACGATGTCGTTCGGACTTGCTTCTTCAGCGATTGCCCGGCCGAATCGTGTCTTCAGCTGTTCCGCCTGTTGCGGCAACACGCCAAGTCCTTGCTTGATATCGTTGGTGATGATGTTTCCTCCGAATGGAATGACGGCTGTGTGTCTGATAATGTTGTCGTAAAAAATGGCAATATCGGTTGTACCACCGCCAATGTCAATAAGACAAATGCCTGCTTCCTTCTCTTCGTCACTTAAAACGGCCAGGCTGGACGCCAATGGCTCGAGTATAAGATCGGATATCTCCAGTCCACCACGCTTCACGCACTTGTTGATGTTGTTGATCGCATTTGTCTGAGCCGTAATGATGTGGAAGTCTGCTTCGAGCCGAACTCCCGACATGCCCACGGGCTCTTTGATGCCTTCTTCATAGTCGACCATATAATCCTGTGGCATCACGTGAATTATTTGACTTCCCGGAGGAACAACCATCCGGTACATGTCTTGTGTGAGTCGTTCTACGTCTGCAATGGCAATCTCGTCTTCCTTCGAGCTGCGTGTAATCCCCCCGTGTTGGACGAAACTTCTGATATGCTGACCAGCAATACCGACGTTAACGACGGCAATGTCAATACCCGCCTGATCGCCCGCTTCCCTGATGGCGCGCTCGATCGCGAAAACAGTCTTGTCAATGTTGAACACGATTCCCTTGACCACACCTTCCGATTCTGCTTTGCCCATGCCAAGGACCTCTAATTTGCCAAACTCGTTCTTTCGCCCGACAATCGCACAAATTTTGGTTGTGCCAATGTCCAGTCCGACTACGATCTTTTCATGTTCCATTGCTGTAAGGTTTATGAGTGGTTGTTTGTTGTCTCTTACTCCGCGACGATTTGGTCTTCGTATTCAAGATTTACGCGAGAATACTTGTTCCATCCCATTCGTGGTAATATTTCTTTATAAAATATCATGAGTTTGCCAAACTTCTGTGCTACACGCTCAGGTTTGCCAAATTCGATGCGCTCATTCCCTACTTGTGGCAGCATCGTGATACGGATCTTGCTGTCAATGTTGAGCTGGGCGATCTGCGCGTTCCAGAATTCATCTTCACGAATAGTTTCGATCACGTGCATAAGGGTCCGGCCTTCTTCCGTCAGGCTAAGATTCCGTTGCTTCAACAGCTCGGGCACATACGAACCACTAACGAGCACGACGCGCGAGGTGAATTTGTCAGAGACTGGCATAATCGTACCATCTTCGGCGATGTATCCATCAGGTCCGTCGTTCCTCACAATGCGCGCTATCGGACGCCTGAGGGATGTACGAACGATGATGTTTCCCTTGAGGTCGCTGTACAACTGAGCGTCCTGCACAAAAGGCTGACGCTTGATCTTACGCTCCACTTCGCGCATGTTCACTTGCGAGAACCGGGCTCCTTTCATGGCAACCTGATCAAATTCCATAAGGGCCAGAATGTCGCCCTCATCCAGGAAATGGTTCTCGTTGATGTTGTCCACCTTCACGCGCACATCACCAATTACCAGCCCCTCCTGCCGTCCTTCGGTAAAGGCGATGATGCCAACGACGACCAACAGGGCCGCCAGAATCCTAGCCTCGCGTTTGATGTTGAATTTAAACTGCATACCTGCGCTTCAGCATATTTTTGATCGGTTCAACAAACGTGTCAATGTCGCCGGCCCCCACCGTTGCCACTACCTCCAGCGATGCTTGCTCCAGTTTTTCCATCAGGTCGGTCTTGTTACAACGGATCTTGACCGGGCTGGTGATGTCGGCGATGAGCATATCGGACGACACGCCGGGAATCGGCAACTCCCGGGCTGGATATATATCCATGAGAAACAACTCATCAGCCAGGCTAAGGCTTTTTGAAAATCCTGCCGCGAAGTCACGCGTACGCGTGAAAAGGTGCGGCTGGAAAATCACCGTCAACTTCCGGTTGGGGTACAGCGACCTGACCGAACGAAGAAAGGCATCGATCTCCGTGGGATGGTGAGCGTAATCGTCCACAAACACAACCTTGTCACTCTTTATTATATACTCAAAGCGGCGCTTCACACCGCGGAATGATGCCAATGCTTTCACAATCACGGGCACCTCCACACCACAAAGCGATGTCGCGATAGACGCCGCCAGGGCATTCTCAATGTTATGAAATCCGGGGACACCGAGCTTAACATGCTCAACCTTACCAAATCCGTGGAGATCAAATTCAAAAAATCCTCCCACCGCTTTGATGTTGCCGGCAAAAAACTGCCCCCGGCTCATACTATATATCTTTTTCGTTACGTGTTGTACGTCTCTTGCCAACAGTTCGTCGATCGACTCATGCACGATGAGCGTACCACCCTCGTGTATCTGCCCGATGAAATCGCGGAAAGACTTCAGGAAGCTGTCATGATCGCCGTATATGTCCAGGTGATCAGCATCCGCCGAAGTCACGACAGCGATGCTGGGAAACAGTCGCAGGAAAGAACGGTCAAACTCATCCGCCTCCACAACCACCAGGGTGTCTTTGGTGACGTCACCCTGCATCACGAGGTTCGTGCCGTAGTTTGCCGTTATGCCACCCAGAAATCCGACCATGTTCCTGCCGGCAACGTACAGAATATGCGCCACCATCGACGATGTCGTGGTTTTGCCATGTGTGCCCGCGATGGCCACTGTGAAATGATCCTTGGTTAAGAGGCCCAGCGCCTCAGAACGCTTGATGATCGTATAACCGTGCTCGTTAAGGTACGCGTGCTCCTTGTGATCCTTTGGAATCGCAGGGGTAAAGATCACCAGCGTCTTTGCCGGCTGATCGATCACCTCGCGCGGAATCAGTTCAACCTGGTCGTCATAATGCACGGCCATGCCTTCGTTTTCCAGTTCGCGGGTCAAGGCGGTAGCTGTGCGGTCGTATCCTGAAACGCGCAATCCTTTCTTCATGAACCATCGGGCGAGGGCACTCATGCCGATGCCGCCGATTCCAAGGAAGTAGATATTATCGTACTGATTCAATGTCATTCTGCTCCTTATCTATTCACCGGCACTGGTATCAGTCCCGTTGCATTCAATTGTTGGTCTAAGTCATTGCCAGTTGCACCTCCAGCTCCCGACAGACCCACTGCACGGCGCCGGGCATTCCGGATCATGCCTTCAATCTCGTTCACTATCTCAGCCGTTGCATCAGGCCGGGCAAGCTTCAGAATGTTCGCACTCAAGACTGCGCAACGCGTTCCATCCTGCATGAGCGAAAGGGCAGTATCCACCAGCTGATTTGCGGCATCAACATCCTTTACAAGCACCGCGGCGTCTTTTGACACCAGCGCCTGGGCATTCTTGGTCTGATGATCCTCTGCCACGTTTGGAGACGGCACCAGAATTACCGGTTTGCCAGCGATACAAATCTCGGACACGGCGATCGCGCCAGCGCGCGAAATCACCACATCAGCTGCCGCGTAGGCGAAATCCATTTCTTTTACAAAATCCTGTACGCGAATGAGGCGGAGGTCATGCTTCTCCAGTCGCGCCTTGTACGCGTCATAATATCCCTTACCCGTCTGCCATATCAATTGAAAGCCCGATGCGGCAAGCTTGTCAATTCCCTGGATGATGCTTTCGTTAATTGTTCGTGCGCCCAGGCTTCCCCCCACTATTAATAATGTTCTGAGTTTGGAATCAAATCCAAAATGTGCCAACGCCCGGTCACGCTTCGATGCAACGGTGAGGATATCCTTACGGACCGGATTGCCGGTCAATACAATTTTGTCTTTGGGAAAATATTTGTCCATTCCCTCGTACGCGACACAAATGCACGTCGCCTTATCGGCCACCTGCTTGTTGGTCAGGCCTGCAAAGGAATTCTGCTCCTGAATGAGCGATGGTATTCCATGGCGAGTTGCTGCCATCATCATCGGTCCACTGGCGTACCCGCCGGTACCGATCACGGCATGGGGACGAAAGTCTTTAACAATGCGCCGGGCCTTGAAGTAACTGGCGATGACTTTAATGGGGAACAGCAGGTTTGACCAAGTCAGTCTCCGTTGCAGTCCACTTATCCACAATCCCACAATTTTATACCCAGCCTCGGGTACGCGCGTCATCTCCATGCGGCCCTCTGCTCCAACAAAGAGGATCTCCGTATCAGGATGTCTTTCCTTGAATTCGTTGGCGATGGCCACGGCAGGGAATATGTGTCCGCCGGTACCTCCGCCGCTGATAATGAGACGATATGTTGTCGCGTCGCTCATGCTGCTTTTGCTGCTGGTACGTTCTTCGCTTCTTTAATATCTTCTGTCGAGCTTTGCCATTTTTTATCCTGCTCGCCACGACTCACGCTCAATACTATACCCATGGCCAGTCCTGTGAATACCATTGATGTTCCGCCCATGGAAACGAGTGGCAACGGCTGACCGGTAATCGGTCCCAGACCCACCACGACCCCCATGTTCACCATAGCCTGACAGACGAGGTCAAAACAGAGTCCGGCAGATAGTAGTCCGCCAAATGCTTTTTCGCTGTTATAGGAAGCCTTCATGCCCCGATGCAACAACACGAGATACAGGAGCAACACCACGACACCGCCCACCATCCCGTATTCTTCGATGACTATGGCATACACAAAGTCCGAATACGGATGCGGCAAAATGTTGCGCTGATCGCTGTTGCCAGGGCCTTTTCCTGTTACCCCTCCCGTTGCAACGGCTATCCGTGCATGCTTCGCCTGGAACGGAAGCTCCGAGCCATCCATGAAGTTTGATATACGACTTTTGGCTGTCTCGCCACGAACACCAAACTTGATCGCCAGCGAGCCGAACAGCAGACCGACAAAGATCAGTGCTCCGAGATATTTGGTTGGCACGCGACCGATAAACATAATCAACATACAGGTGATAAACAGCAGCACAGCAGTCGACAAGTTCGTCAAGGCAATCAGTCCACAAATAGTTCCGCACCAGAAGAGGATCGGCAGCAGCGATTCCTTGATGTCGCTGATGTTTTGCTGCCGCTTGGACAACATGCTCGCGAGATTCACGATCAGGGCAAGACTGGCGAAGTCCGATGGCTGAAACGATCCGATAATAGGAACCTGGATCCAACGTGCAGCTTCATTCAGCGTAACCCCGTGCGTAAACGTGTAAATGAGCAACGGAATACTGATCCACAGCGCGACCTTGGAGATGCGCGAGTAGTAACGATAGTCGACACGATGTGCAAACCACATCGCCGCCAGACCCACGAACACGGTCATAGTGTGTTTGATGAGGAAACTTTCAGGGCTTGCCGTGCGCTTGTAAGCCAGCGTTCCGATTGAGCTGTACACGACCATAATACTAATGAGGGATAGAGCAAACACTACTGCCCAGATCACCTTGTCTCCCTGAAGGTTCTTATCGGCCCAAGCCTTCACGCCATTTAAACTCACCTGCTTCGTCATATATTCAGCGATGCGTTAATTCCTTCTACTTCATCCTTTAGTTCGAGCACAGCTCTTCTGAACTGATTGCCCCGGTCTTCATAGTTTTTGAAGAGATCGAAGCTCGCGCACGCTGGCGACAGCAATATCACGTCGCCGACATTGGCGGCATCGAGCGCGATGTGTACGAGTTCCTGCACGTTCTGTGTTTCAAATATCTGGGGCACAACGCCTTTAAAATAGTGCTTGAGTTTTCCGTTTTCCTTTCCGAGGCAGATCAAAACGCGCACCTTCTGCTTTACCTGATCGAAGATGATCGAATAATCATTGCCCTTGTCAACACCGCCGGCAATCCAAACCAGTGGTTTCTCGAAACTGCCCAGCGCATAAATCACCGAGTCAACGTTCGTGGCCTTCGAGTCGTTTACGAAGTCTACACCCTTTATAGTTGCGACTGGCTCAAGGCGGTGCGGCGCGTTCTTGAATGACTTCAGCCCGGCGCGAATGGCATCTAACGGTACGCCTGCCTGGAATACAGCGGCAACAGCCGACATCGTATTGATCAGGTTGTGCGGGCCTTTCAGCGTTGTCTCCGACTGATCGATGTCGAATTTCTGTCCGAGGTCAAAATGCATGCGCTTGCCAATGGCGTAGCACTTGGCTCCTGCCGGACCGTGTAAGGACACAGGTACGAGCTTTTGTTGAGGGTTACGCGCGTTCACCTCCGCCGAAATAATGGGATCGTCGAGGTAGTAGATGAAGTGCTGCGATGAATCCATGTTGTCCGTGATCCGGAACTTGGAATTCACATAATTCTCCATCTTGTAATCGTAGCGATCCAGGTGGTCAGGCGTGATGTTCAGCAGTACGCCAATCTCCGGTTTGAATTTCTTCATGCCATCGAGTTGAAAGCTGCTTACTTCGATCACATACCAGTCGTGCAACTCCTGCGCTACCTGGCGCGCCATGCTGAACCCTACGTTACCGGCAAGCGCCACGTTGAGGCCCGCGTTCTTCATCAGGTGATACGTCAGCAGCGTGGTCGTCGTCTTTCCGTTGGTTCCTGTGATGGCAATGATCCTTCCGGTGGCGTATTGCGAGGCAAATTCGATCTCATCGATCATGTCGATGCCTGCGGCCTTCACTTGTACGATTATTGGCGACTTCTCCGGTACACCTGGACTCTTCACCACCAGGTCTGCGTTGAGAATCAAGGCCTCCGTATGCAGCCCTTCTTCAAAGGCAATTTTCTCACGGGTAAGCTCATTCTTATACTTTTCGCGGATCGTTGCCTGTTCGGAAACAAAAACATCGAAGCCCTTCGCTTTCGCAAGGAGCGCCGCGCCCGTTCCGCTTTCGCCTGCACCCAATATGACCACGCGTTTACTCATCTTAATTTCAGGGTTGCCAAGGTTATGATAGCCAACAGTATTCCCACAATCCAAAAGCGCGTTACAATCTTTGCTTCAGGAATATTCTTCTTCTGGTAATGGTGATGCAGGGGCGACATCAGAAATATTCGTCGACCGTCTCCATATTTTTTCTTGGTGTATTTGAAATATGAAACCTGAATGATGACCGAAAGATTTTCCACGAGGAATACACCGCAGAGAAAGGGAATAAGCAATTCCTTTCTTACCGCCAGGGCGAGCACAGCAATTACTCCGCCCAACGTGAGGCTACCAGTGTCGCCCATGAACACCTGCGCTGGATAAGCATTGTACCAGAGGAACCCAAGGCAGGCGCCAACGAACGCGGTACAAAATATTACCAGCTCACTCAAGTTTGGAATGTACATGATGTTGAGGTAGGTACTAAAGTCGATACGGCCCGACACATAGGCGAGTATCGCCAGCGTTAAGCCAATGATCCCCGAGATACCTGCTGCAAGGCCATCGATGCCATCTGTGATGTTGGCGCCGTTGGATACTGCGGTGATGATCAGGATGACCACCAGTACATATACAATCCACGTGAATTCGTTGGGCACAAAAGGCAGAATGCCATAATCGAACTCATTGTTCTTGGTTAACGGAATAGTGGTTTTAGTCGATTTCACATCCTTGTATTGGAAGGGAACGATTTCCGAGCCATCCACCTGTGCCACGACCTCCTTATTAGTCGGTCCCGGGGGAATTACCTCCCGGATCACGACGTCGTCATTGAAGTAGAGCGTAAGGCCCACGATCAATCCCAGTCCTATCTGACCAGCTACCTTGAAACGGCCGGCCAGCCCCTCCTTGTTCTTGCGAAATACCTTGATGTAATCATCGAGGAACCCGATTAGGCCCAACCACATCGTTGTCACGATCAACAGGATCACATAAATGTTGTCAAGTTTTGCGAATAGCAACGTCGGCACCAGAATACCTGCGATGATGATAATACCGCCCATCGTTGGTGTTCCCTTTTTCTTCATCTGGCCTTCGAGGCCAAGGTCACGAATGTCTTCGCCTACCTGCTTGCGTCGCAGGATGTTGATGAGGTTCTTTCCAAAGGTAATGGTTATCAGCAAGGACAGGAATGCTGCCATACCTGCACGGAACGAGATATACTGAAACACGCCGGCCCCCACGAGGTCGAATTGCTTGTCCAGATAGTCGAACAGATAGTACAGCATCCTAGTTTTCGAAAAGTTTCATCATTCGTTCCAATACCTCGTGATCATCAAAGGGATACTTCACTCCCTTGATTTCCTGGTAAGTTTCGTGGCCCTTGCCGGCCACGAGTATTATATCTTTATCGCGAGCCATCATGCACGCGCTCTTAATGGCCTCTTCGCGATCTGCCATCACCAGCGTTTTCTTTGCGTCCGTAGGCGAAACTCCGGCCTGCATCTCGTGAATGATCTCCATCGGATCCTCGTCTCTCGGATTATCGGAAGTAAGGATCACGCGGTCGCTGTGTCGGCAGGCAATTGCTGCCATCAGCGGCCGTTTGGTCTTGTCCCGGTTTCCTCCACAGCCTACCACCGTGATCACCTGCTCGTTGCCGGTGCGAAACAAAGCGATGGTCTCCAGTACATTTTGCAACGCGTCGGGTGTATGCGCATAGTCGACAATGGCCGTAAAGCGGCCCCCTGGCTGGATAAGTTGAAAACGTCCCGTTGCACCGTCGAGTGCGGAGAGTTTCGTAAGAATTTCGTCAGACTCATATCCCAGCAACACTGATGCTCCGTAAACGGCGAGCAGGTTGTAAGCATTGAAATCACCGATGAGTTTGAACCACACGTGCTTCGCTCCAACCTCCAGCTCTAGACCTTCGATAGTGTTCGCGATGATCTTCCCTTTGAAGTCAACCATCTTCTTCAGGCCGTATGTATACTTGGTCGCCTTGGTATTCTGCAACATCACCATGCCGCGCCTGTCGTCCGCATTAACCAGAGCGAATGCATCTGAACCGAGTTCATCAAAGAACTTTTTCTTAGCCGTAATGTATTTCTCGAAAGTCTCGTGATAGTCGAGATGGTCGTGGGTGATGTTGGTAAAGAGGGCGCCGGCGAACTTGAGTCCGGCAGTCCGATCCTGGTCGATTGCGTGCGAGCTCACCTCCATAAAAGCATGCGTGCAGCCGGCATCTGCCATACGGCGCAGCAGGGCATTGAGTTGAATGGGATCGGGAGTGGTATGGGTTGCCGGAATCACCTCCTCTTCAATTTTGTTTTCAACTGTCGACAACAGTCCGCGACGAATGCCGAGCGCACCAAATAACTTGAACAGCAACGTCGCGACGGTAGTCTTGCCGTTGGTTCCAGTCACGCCAACGATCTTCATGGACGCCGAAGGGTTTCCGTAATAGTTAGAGGCTACGATGCCGAGTGCTGCGGCACTATTCTTAACACCTACAAACGTAACGCCACCGCGCAACGACGTCGGCAAGGTCTGGCACAACACTGCCGAAGCTCCCAGGTCGAGCGCCTTTTCGATGAAATCGTGTCCGTCTGAAGTTGATCCTTTCACGGCAACAAACAACGCACCCTTGGCCGCCTTCCTCGAATCAAAGCAGATGCTACTCACCTCAATGGCCATATCGCCAACACTTGAAGTCAGCGGAACTTTATATAATATGTCTTTCAGTTCAGGCACTGCAGTTATCCGAGTTTGATAAATATTCTTTCCCCCTTCGATGCACGACCACCGGCCGTAAGTGACTGGCGCACCACTCTGCCGCTACCTTCATAGCTTACGAGAAGTCCATTGCGTTCAAGTAAATAGATAGCGTCGCGAAACGACATTCCCGTAACATCCGGAACGATGCCAGTGTTGGTGTTCGCCTTTTTCCAGTTCACACTATTGCCATCGCGGGAAGAACGAACCCACTCTTCTTCGGTTTGCGAATGGTTGGAAATGCCCAGGGTGTTGCACACGAGGGTAAGTTCTTGCTGGTTCCCACCGCGAATAGTGGGTAACACGTCCTGCTTGACAAATTTCTTGATGTCCATGGGCGCGTGCAGATTCAGGTCGCGCGCGTAGATGTTGTCGGCAATCTCCTTGAACACAGGTGCTGCCACGCTGCTGCCGTATTGCGCCCAACCGCGTGGATTCTTGATGAGCACGATGGCACTGTACTTTGGCGCGTGTGCCGGGAAATAACCCACAAAGGTTGTGATGTATTTGGGGACATACCGACCTTTTTCAAGTATCTGGGCCGTTCCTGTTTTGCCGGCGATACGATAGTGAGTCCCTTTAATATTCTTGGCTGTACCCTTTTCGACCACGCCCTCCAGCAACATCCGTAGCTTTCCAAGCGTCTTGTCAGAACAGATATGGCTGTTAAGCACCTCTGTTTCGAATGATTCTTGTTGATTGTCGGCACGATTAACTGCCTTGACAAATATCGGCTTAATCATTACGCCATCATTAGCCACAGCGTTGTACAAAGCCAGCGTGTGGAGGGGTGTTGTTTCAAAACCATAACCGTAAGCCATCCACGGCAAACTGATGCCGCTCCATCCCTTTTGCCCTGGTCGCTTGACCTTGGGCTTCGGTTCGCCGGCGATTTGCAATCCGAGTGGCTCCGACTGCTTTAACTTATCGAGATAGTCGACGAACTTTTGAGGACGCAGGCCAAAGTGTTTGTCCACCAACTTCGCCATGGCCACGTTCGATGAATGCTCAAAAGCCTCCTGGACGGTTACGGTACCTAGCCCTCCTTCTTCGTGATCGCGAACCGTCTTGTTATAGAACATGTACTCGCCGTTACCGACGTTGATGCTGTCATTAAGCTCGACCGGGCTGTCTTCCAGGAGGGCGATCATGGTGAGCAGCTTGAAGGTAGAGCCGGGTTCAAAAAGTTGTCCGGTGGCGTGATTGAACTTTTCAACGAAGTCGCCATGGCCGTTCGAACTGAGGTTGGAGATTGCCTTTACTTCGCCGGTCTTCACATCCATCACCACCACGAGTCCGTCGTCGGCCCGGTGATTCATCATGGCTTTGTGCAGGGCCGTTTCGGCAACATCCTGAAGGTTGATATCCAACGTAGTTTGCAGGTCGAGTCCATTTACCTCCTTGACATTGTTTGCGTCATACACCGGCTTCCAATCGCCGCCAGCGATCTTCTGATAGTAGGCGTATCCGTCCTGACCACCAAGTTGTTCGTTGAAGCTGTATTCCAAACCGGCGCCCTTGTCGTTTTCATTCACATAGCCTATCGTGCGACGGCTCAAATTCGTGAAAGGATGATAACGCACATCCGATTTTTCAAAGATGGCACCACCGCGTAACCTTCCTTCGCGGAAGATCGGCCAGGTATTCATCATTTTTTTCTGCTGATAGTTAATGCGCTTACGGCTTAGCACGACGTACTTCTTACCTGTGGTGCGCGCGTCAATCAGCATGCGCTTGTAGTCAGTCCTGGAACGGCCGCCAAAGAAACGGGAAAGCTGATAAGCCAATGAGTCGACGCCATTTTTAAAAACCTCTTCTCTGGGAAGGGTTGCGTCGAAGGCTACTTTGTAGAATGGCAGCGACGTTGCCAGGAGGCTTCCGTTGTCAGAGTAGATATTTCCGCGCGTGGCCTTCACACGCTTGTAGTCGAAGGTAATGCGCTCACCCATGGCTGCCCACTTCTCGCCCTCTACAAACTGTATGTGCCCGGTCTTGAGGACAATGGCTACAGCAAAGAGCACTACGAACAGGAATGCAATGCGAACGCGCAGTAATATGGATTGCTTAATATTCACTTATGCTCGACAACTACTTTATAGGGTGGCTTCAGACTCTCTTTCAATCCCATTTCGTTCACTTTACGTGCAACTTCCGACTGCTTGCTGGCAAACATGAGATCGGCTTTCAAAGTGGTATAATCGGCACGCAAATCTTCGACCTCTGCCTGCATGGCACTGATCCTTCTCACGGTCTTCTCGGCGTAATGCGTGTTGCTGATATAGATGAGCCCCAGCGTCATGACAAACAAAATCTTGGGGAGATACTTGACAGGAAAGCCGTCTTCGAAGTAGTATTCCAGTTTTAATCGCTGCTCCAGCGACGCGAACATTCCTTTGCCGGGGAACGGTTTCTTCGCGGCCTTGATCTTGTGTTTGTTTTCTGTCATTTGGTCGATCTGTTGTCCAATAATCAATAGGATCCGGTTGGTATATTCTGTGGGGACAACGCATGCGTTGTCCGTACGGAGCATTGATCCAATTGATCCGATTGGATCCCGGTGATCCTATTAGATCCCCTAATCCCGGTGATCCTATTAGATCCCGTGATCCCATTGATCCCTTATATCTTTTCCGCCACCCTCAATTTTGCGCTGCGGGCGCGGTTGTTATCTGCTACCTCTTGTTCCGACGCCTCGACCGGTTTCCTGTTTACCGGTTTGAACGGCCGAATCTCATTCCCGTAAAAATCCTTCTCCACATCGCCGAACATCTTTCCTTTTGCCATGTAGTTCTTCACCATCCGGTCCTCCAGGGAGTGATAGGACATGACCACCAGCCTTCCGCCGGGAACTATCACTTCGCCGCATTGGTGCAAAAAATTTTCAAGAGCTTTCATTTCTTCGTTAACTTCGATACGAAGCGCTTGAAACACCTGGGCGAAATATTTGTTCTCCTTTCCTCTGGGTGCAGCCGATTGAAGGGCGCTTTTCAGATCGGTCGTCTTTTCCAACGGTCGGTCTACACGGTACTGGGCAACAAGCCTCGCCGCCGTGCGCGCATTCTTCAGTTCGCCATACATGCCAAAGATCTTATGGAGTTGTTCTTCGGAATACCCATTCAATACCGTCGCTGCTGTCGCACTCCCATGTTGATCCATTCGCATATCGAGCGGGCCATCAAACCGCGTCGAGAATCCGCGCTCCGGCGAATCGATCTGGTGCGACGATATACCCAGGTCGGCCAAAATGCCATTGACTTGCGTTACACCGTGCAGCTTCAGGTATCGCTTCATATGCATGAAGTTGGCCTGACAAAAAGTTAAAGAACGATCGCTGATCTGCTCAGCCTGTATTCTTGCATCGTCATCCTGATCAAAGGCGTATAACCTGCCCCCTTTCAGATTCCCGAGGATCTCCCTCGAGTGTCCCCCTCCCCCAAACGTCACATCTACGTATATCCCCTCCGGCTCAATATTCAGCCCCTCCATGCATTCTTGCAGCATAACGGGTTTGTGGTACTCAGACCCCATTGCCGATCAGGACTCCCGCTTCTTCGGACCCATCACCTTTTCTGTGTAGGCAGCCACCTGCTTCGCAGGAACCACGTTGGGTTCCAGCTGCTGATTATTCCATACCTCGATCTTGTTGCCCACACCCAGCAATTTTATGTCTTTGTCGATGCTCGCCCACATGAGGAGCATCTTCGGGATCAGGATCCGGCCGCTTGAGTCAAACTCCAGTTCAGCGGAATTCGGTATTACACTTCTTTTCAATATCCGGTGCTCCTCCACAAACTCACTCAACGCATTGATCTCTTCGAACACCTTCTCGAACTCATCGGTAGGGTAAATCGTCAGACAGGTCTCATAACCCTTGGTAATAACGAGCTTGTCATTCGCAAACTGCGAACGGTATTTGGAAGGCAAAGCCATCCGGCCTTTGGCGTCCAGTTTAATCTCGTAAGTACCATAGAAGCGGATCATCAGACGTAGTGGTTGTCCTGTCCCCCGAAATTGGGTTCTTCCAAACAAACTTAGGGGAATTTTCACCACTTCCCACCACTTTGCCCCACATTTTTACATTTCGGCTGAAAAAAGAGTAAAAAAGGCTACGAAGCGTCGTATTCGGCGCCGAAATGCAGGTTAAAACCCTGTCTAAAGAACTAAGAAATTACCGGACGACCCCTTGATCGAGGAGTTCCGCAACGGTTTGTACGCTATAGGCGAGCTCTTCCATCAAAATTTCCCTGGAATGCTGACCCGTGGCGGGTGGTGGCAGAAGGTGGTGCTCACGGTGGGGAAAAGTGGGTCCGACATACGTCCGAACAGCCCGAAGACCCGCGCCGTCCAACAACAACTGCTTCGCCGCGGGCATTTCGAACACCTGCGCCAGGTTTTGGATCACGCCGGCCGGGATATGGGCCCGCTGCAGAGAAGCCATGAAAGAATCGGTTGATCGTCTTCCGATCATATCCGCCAACAGGGAATGAAGGTTACCCCGATGACGGACGCGTTCCATGTTGGTATTGAAGCGCGGATCACTATTCGAAATACCCAAAACCTCGCAAAGGAGGCCAAATTGCCGATCGGTACCCACCGCCAGCAAAATCTCATCTCCCTGGGCAGTCTTAAACACATCACCGTATGGCGCAATATTGGGGTGTGCGGACCCTTTCTTCTGAGGGATCTTCCCTCCCACCAGCCAATTTGTACCCTGGTTTGCCAGCGACGCTATTGCGGCATCCAACAACGACACCTCGACCAGGCTTCCCTCCCCGGTTCGTTCCAGATTGATTATCGCCAGCAACAGACCCTCTTTCAGGTGATGGGCTGCCAAAATATCGATCAGGGCCACGGGCATCTTGAGCGATCCGCTTCCAGGCTCGCCGTTCATGAACATGAATCCGGCTTCGGCCTGAAGCACGGCGTCGTACCCCACCCGTTCATCGTGAGGCCCATAACCCGTAATTCTTCCGTAAATCAGCCGTGGGTTGTCCCTTCGCAGGGTGTCAAAGTCCATCCCAAGTTTCCGGTCGTCGCCTGGTTTGTAGCTTGATATCACCAGGTCGGACTGCTGAGCCAGTTCCTGGACGATCGCTTGCCCGCGCGCGTGTTGGAGATTGATCAGCATCGACTTCTTGCCCCAATTTACCGCCGTGAAATATGCCGAGCGATCGTCGGTGGACTCGCCCGGAATCTTCCAGGTGCGTGTCACATCCCCCTGAGTGAGGAGGTTCTCCACTTTAATGACAGAAGCGCCCAGTTCGGCGAAGAACTGACCCACTGCAGGCCCTGCCAGGACAGTGGCAAGCTCGAGAACTTTCAAGGATTCGAACATCTACATCGATTGAATAACAGAAGCGCATGCAAATTGCGACTGCGCGCTGTATATGTAAATCATTTGCGGCATTTTTGTGTTCTTTATTGCAATCCCTGCCAGGGACAGACATAGTGTTCACGTCGGCGACTGGCTCATGGTTGCGCTATTGCAGTGTTCAAATAGTGGATAGGCCATATCATAAATTAACGATCATCAGTACATGACCAGGTCAATCGTAAATAGCGGGTTTTTAGTTCGGACGTGCGTGATAGCCTTGGGCATTTTCGCAGCGGCCTGCCTGGCAAAAAAGGAAGACTCAACGACCTTAAAGACTGGCACCTGGCGCGGAACGCTGATGCTGCAGGAGCAGGAGCTGCCTTTCCACCTGGACGTGGCCCGAAATGGGTCAGATGGCTATATCGTGTATTTGCGCAACGCGGGAGAAAAGATATTGCTGGATGAAATTCGCGTGGATGGTGATTCTATCGATATCGCTTTACATGTGTTCGATGCCAATATCAAGGCCAGAATAGAAGGCGACGAGCTTCACGGGTTGTTCATCAAGAACTACGAGAAGGACTACAAGGTGCCATTTCACGCTACTTATGGCGACACCTACCTGTTTAAGAAGGGAAATCCCGGCGACAGCATTCCCGACTTTTCGGGCAAATACAGTGTGCGTTTTGTGCACGAGCAAGACACAACGCCCGCGATAGGCGTAATTGAACAACTTGGCGATAGCGTCAAGGCCACTTTCCTGACGCCCACCGGTGATTACCGTTACATTGGTGGCACGGTCACCAATGGCAAACTTCAGATGAGTACCTTCGATGGAAATCACTCCTATATATTCTATGCCACGAAGCTTGCCGACGGACGACTGTCGGGAGAATATTATTCCGGTAAGACATGGAAAGAATCTTGGACAGCGGAAAAGAGCGAGCATCCGGTGATGCCCGATCCGGAACAAGTCACGTATTTGAAACCCGGATTTGAACGCATAGAATTCACTTTTCCCGATGTAAATGGCAAGAAGGTGTCGCTCTCTGACGAGCGGTACAAAAATCAAGTGGTGATCTTGCAGATTTTCGGTACGTGGTGCCCCAACTGCATGGATGAAACAAAATTCCTCGGGCCCTGGTACGAACAGAATAAGGATCGAGGGGTAAAGATCATTGGGCTGGCCTATGAACGAAAGGACGACTTTGCCTACGCCAGCGCCCGCGTAAAGAAGATGATCAGCAAGTATGGGGTGGGATACGATTTTGTCATTGCCGGGACGAATGACAAGGCGAAGGCTTCCGAAACTTTGCCGATGTTGAACAAAGTATTTGCGTTTCCGACGACGATATTCATTGGAAGAGATGGCAAAGTGAGGAAGATCTATGCGGGATTCAACGGACCTGGCACCGGGAAGTACTTTGACGAGTATGTGCAACATTTTAACGAAACCATGAACGACTTGCTGAGCGAGCAGGCCACGGCAAGGGTGCAGTGATGCGGGTAAAAGAATACTTAACTTAGATTCATGAAGGAGCGTGTAGTGGTTGGACTTTCCGGAGGCGTCGATTCAAGCGTTGCCGCGTATCTGCTATTGCAGCAGGGATACGAAGTGATCGGCATGTTCATGAAGAACTGGCACGATGATACCGTGACCATCAGCGACGAATGCCCCTGGCTCGACGACAGCAATGATGCCATGATTGTTGCGCAACACCTGGGTATTCCCTTTCAGGCGATCGACCTGAGCGCAGAATATAAAGCACGCATTGTCGACTATATGTTCGCCGAATATGAACGCGGACGCACGCCCAATCCCGATGTGCTTTGTAACCGCGAAATCAAGTTTGACTGCTTTTTACAGGCGGCCTTAAAGCTCGGAGCGAAGTATGTTGCCACGGGTCACTATGCACGGCGTTCGATGTTGGAGCAAGATGGCAAGACCGTCCACCGCTTGTTAAGTGGCAGAGACGGAAACAAGGATCAGAGCTATTTTCTATGCCAGCTAACGCAGGAACAGCTGTCGAGATCCCTGTTTCCAATTGGTGAACTGCAGAAATCTGAAGTACGCAACGTTGCCCGGCAGATCGGACTCGTGACGGCGGACAAGAAAGATTCGCAGGGATTGTGTTTTGTTGGCAAGGTACACTTGCCGGACTTTTTGCAGCAAAGACTGAAGCCCAGGAAGGGCGTGGTGGTGGAAGTACCTTCCAGTGCATCGGTATTTGCGAATGGATTTGCATCCGACGATCTAAGGAACATCACGGCGAAGTATGAATTGCGGCCGGAAATTGGTGAAGAGGTCGGCGAGCACAAGGGTGCTCATTACTATACGATCGGGCAGCGAAAAGGCCTGCACATCGGGGGCTACGAGAAGCCCCTGTTTGTGATCGGTACGGATACCGAGCGCAACATCATCTATACGGGAATGGGAGACGAGCATCCTGGTCTCTACAGGAAAGGACTATTTATACCGGCCGGAGATGTCCATTGGATTCGTAAAGATCTGGCGCTGGAGCCCGGCGCATCGCATCCCTATTTGGCACGAATCCGATACCGCCAGCCGCTAACTCCATGCACCCTGTATCACCGAACGGAGGGGCTGTTCGTCGTATTTGATATGCCTCAACGAGGGGTCACACCTGGCCAATTTTGCGCCTGGTATGATGGCGAAGAGTTGATCGGCTCGGGTGTCATCAGCTAACCGACATTTTCGGCTTAAGCACAACTATTTTGCATGCTTTGCGTATTTTTACCCGAACTTATTAACAAACTACGCTTTATGAAAAAATATGTCTCTATGCTGGCAGGCGCGTTACTGCTCCTAGTGATTTCTCAATCCAACGTTTTTGCTCAGGACGGAATATTAAAAGGTGATTTCCTGTTGAGCCCCGGTCTTGGATTCGGGTATATTTATGCGGGTGGCGTCACCGTTGGAGTAAACGGAGAATATGCGTTCACAGATGAGATCAGTGGTGGTGGCTATCTTGCTTACACAAGATGGGATTATGGGTACGTTGGAAGCGATGTTGCCTATAACTTCATTGACTTCGGCGTCCGTGCCTCCTACCATTTTGGCAAACTCCTGAAAGTTCCAAATAAAAATTTCGATCCCTATGCAGGCGCGCAGTTAGGATTTGTAGCCTCAAGCTATGATTATGACAACGCGGGTTACAATGACCCTTATGACGGCGGTGTTCGCGGCGGCCTTTATGCTGGCGCACGTTGGTTCTTCAACGAGAAAGTTGGCGTTTTCGGTGAAGTAGGCTTTGCCCTTTGCCCCATCATGCTCGGCGCAACATTTAAATTCTAAGGATATTTCGCCTGAGTTGCGCTCTACAAATGCAAGACCTCTCCATGGTGGGAGGTCTTGTTTTTTATGCTCCCAGATCAATCTCGGCCCTCCTCCAGGCCTCTGCCTTAGAACGTTGAAGTTCCACTAACTGCGGCATCTGTTTATCCCTGCAACCTTCCCTCGAAGAGATGCATCCCACTATGCTTCCTAAAAAATCTCCGTGGCCTCCCAAATACTGGATTTAATTCGATCGAGTCCGAACGCCTTCAGAAAGAAATTCTATACCTCCTTGAACCCGCTCACCCCGCCAGACACGATAAACTTCATAGCCTGTGGCCCTGAAATGTTCAACGGTTGCACATTCTCGCGTGGAACTACATAATGAAACCCTGAAAAAGCATAAGAGTGAGGGAAGTACACCACCACCATCTCCTGTAATCCAAGCTCTGTCAGATCTGGTTGCGTGATGAATCCAATCTGAAATAAAGAATTGTCGTTGTTGATCCTCACCAGCACTGGTTTGTTGAATTTTTTCTTGTCGCCCACGAACGCGCCGAGCAGATCTTTCAAGGCGGAATAGATAAGCTTTACGAGTGGAATCTTGTTGATGATATGGTCGAGCCAGTTGCCTGCCGCCTTAAACGCAAAGTTGGTTGTGAGATAGCCAAAAGCGGTGATCCCGAGGAGGAGGATCAGTACGCCAAGTCCGGGATATGGCAGCGCCAGCAGGTTGTCGAGCCAACGCAATGAAACGAAGATAAAATAAACCGTGGCCACCAGCGGCACAATAAATAGCGTGCCACTGAAAAAGTACCTGGCTACGCGTCTGAACGAGTGTTCCACAAGAATTTTTTTTTAGAGTTACAAGACAGATGTTGTTGATTCTACTGCAGCGTGTTCAACCCGGGTGTGCCCCGGATGGTGGAAAGCAGCCAACTGCGGCCCTTGCCCAACCTCACAGGGGCTAATGTCCCCGAACGGCTGGCAGCGCTAATTGTCATCCCCAATTATAAATTTTCAATTGGCCGTAATCATCTTTCCCAAAGCCATCCTTACCACTTCGTCCACTTGCTCGTCGAAGCTGATGTGTGTCGTGTCGATCAGGACGGCATCGTCGGCCTGGCGAAGGGGGCTTTCAACACGTGTCGTGTCGATGTGATCCCGTTGAAGAATGTTTTCAACAACGTCGTCCAGGTCCACCAACTGATTGCGATCGAGCAACTCCTTTTGTCGGCGAAACGCGCGCACGATTAAGTCGGCCTTCATGAACAACTTAAGCTCCGCCTGGGGAAACACCACTGTCCCGATGTCGCGACCATCCATGACCACCGCTTTTTCGCGCCCCATTCGACGTTGTTGTTCAACCATGGCGATGCGCACTTCCTTGATGGCGCTTACTTCGCTCACCGCGGCCGACACGCGCATCGAACGAATTTCTTTTTCCACAATCAGGCCGTTCAGGAAAGTCTCAGACTTATTTCGCGAATTGACTTTGAAGGTCACGTGAATTTGCTCGAGTGCACGGGAAATCTCTTTGGGATTCGTGAGGGCCACGTGATGTTCCAGAAAGTAAAGGGTGACCGCCCGATACATGGCCCCGGTGTCGATATACCGGAAACCCAACACGTTCGACACCTCCTTAGCCGTCGAACTCTTGCCACAAGCGGAGTAGCCGTCGATGGCAATGACAATTTTTCGGAGGTTCATTAGCAATCCTTTAGCGGGCAGGGTATCTCTTTTCCCGGCTTTAACTTTTTATGCTTTTTCGGATGCGATGCACAGCTGGCCACCGACAGGGTGATCGCCACAAGGGTTACAAAAGTCAGTACTCTCTTCACAGCTTCAAAAGTAATCATTAATGGGTTACCAGTCATTTCTTCGCCGGACTTTGCCGGGCGGCCAATCAATCTTTCTCTATCCCAAAATCCAAAAAATGCAGGCGCCATAAAAATTCGCGACGACCAATCGCCCGTGTTACCCGCAACCGGAAGGGCGCCTTTCTCAACCTATGCGTGGAATTAATCGTTAAATTGCCATACACACGTGTGAAGCACATCCTTCAACTTATGGAAACAGATAATCAACAAGGCGAGAAACGATTCGAAAATTTCGGCAAGCGGGTAGACCAGTTCATGGGCGAGCTGGACGAGGCGACTGTACGACTTCAAAAAGAGTTCGGCGAGCGGTTCGAGGAATTGAAGGTATCGGCCGAGAAACTGAAAAGCGAGGCTGGAAACAGCGAGCGCTGGAAAGAGGTAGAGGCAAGCTTAAAACGCGCCGGCGAAGAGTTGGGCAAAGCCATTAAGGCTGCGTTCAAGAGCAAAGGGGATGTGCCGCCAAGTGCCTGACCGGGCATAGCGCGCGTCAGGCACGGGACAGCAACTTCCTTACATCATATTTTAACTGCCTTCCATCTTCCCTGGCGGAAGATGAGAATACCTGCTACGGCCATCAGCGATTCAGCCACCGATACGGCAATATATACGCCCACGGGACCCGTTTCGAACCCCTTCGCCAGCGCGTAGGCCAATGGGATCTGGAACAGCCAAAAGCCAACGAAGCTGATAACGGTAGGGGTACGCGTATCTCCGGCGCCGTTAAACGATTGGGTGATCACCATGCCGTATGAATAAAACACGTATCCCAGCGACACGATCTGGAGGCATTGAATGCCATTGCCCAGCGCTTCCTCGTCGGTCGTGAACAAGCCGAGGATCGGCGCTGCCAGGCTGAAGAACAGAACGGTTATCACGGCCATGAAAACCATGTTAAAGAACGCGGCGCGCCATACCGATCGTTCGGCCCGATCGGCGGATCCTGCGCCGAGGTTTTGCCCCACGAGCGTAGCTGAAGCGTTCGCCATTCCCCAGGCAGGCAGTAAGGCAAAGATAATCACCCTGATGGCTATCGTGTAGCCTGCAAGTGCCGCACTTCCGAAGTCGGATATTATCCGCATCAGGAAAATCCAACTGGCTGAACCAATCAAAAACTGGCCCGTTCCACCAGCCGAAACAACCACCAGTTTTCGGATGATATCAAACTTTGCCCGCAAGCCGCCGAGACGAATGATAATCTTTCCATTTCCCTTCTGCAGGTGATAGAGTTGGTATAACACTCCTATGCCGCGACCTGTATTGGTGGCAATGGCAGCACCTTGCACACCGAAAGATGGGATCGGACCCCAACCAAAAATGAAGAGCGGATCCAGGGCTATGTTCACGAGGTTGGCGATCCAGAGCGACCGCATCGCGATCGACGCATCGCCGGCACCGCGGAACACTCCGTTAATGACGAACAGCATGACAATCGTAATATTGCCTGAAAGCATGCCTCGCGTGTAGCCCACATTGTTCCCGATAAGCCGTTCAGAAGCACCCATGAGACGAAGCAGGTCTTCGGCAAAAAAGAAACCAATCAATGCGATGACGATTGACATGCAGACGCCGACAATGATGGCCTGTCCGGCCGCGGTTTGTGCGCCTTCAAGGTCTCTTTCTCCTACCCGGCGCGCTACCATAGCGGTTGCCCCCATACCCACGCCCATCGCCAGGGAATACAGCACGGTAAGCAATGATTCTGTTAGCCCTACCGTAGCTACGGCCTCGTTGTCATGTAACAGGCTCACAAAATACACATCGACTACGGCAAACAACGCTTCCATTGACATTTCCAGAATCATGGGAACGGCCAGTAGAAAGATCGCCCGATCAATGGGCGTTTGTGTAAAGTCCTGCTCGCCGCCTGTTATGGCCTGGCGAAAAAGACGGACGAATGATTTGATTTTATGAAAGAGAGATGACATGATCTATGATTTAAGGGTGACGCGGATGAGATACTTCCGGGATCAAAATCCCGGGACGGCGCTCCAAGAAATCATATCTGGAAGCGCCAGCTTAAAAGATCATGTTCATAGTTGTGTTGTTAGATGCCATCAAGGCTATAAAAAAAGTACAACGGGCATATCCAATGAAGGTTGCCCGCAGTACGAAAATAGTTGAGAATATTTTTTGTTCGATGTTAATCCTTCTGGACCGAACTTGCACCAGAAACATCAGATGATACCGTTGGACTTCCTCTGTACAGCAGGCGACTTGCACCGGAGGCAACAGCAGCAAGGTCGTCGCTCACAGTAACTTTTCCGAAGCTTGCGCCGGACACATTCACATCGGCAGCGCGAACGGGATAATCAAACGCTATGAGCACCGAAGCTCCTGAGACCTCCGCATTCATTTCATCGCCTAGTCCTTCTATGTCAAGCTTCGACGCGCCTGATAATACGACTTTTACTTTGCGATATCCGACTTTTACCTCACAAAGCGCTGCGCCGGAAAGAAAAACATCCAGCTGCTGATCGCTCTCAAAGTCTTCGATTTTGGATTTAGTACCGCCAGAAAAGTTAATACTCTTCAGCGCAGGCATCTTGACTTCAATTCGGGTAGAATGGTTTCGATTGGCGTTGTTTCTGAACCGGGCCGTGAGCGTGTTCCCGCTCACGAACACTTCAAGGTCATCGAGGTTTCGCTGGTCACCTCTTGCCTCAACTTCGAAACTTGATGACTGTTCCACGTCGATGATGAAGCCACTGCCCATTTCGAGGCGATCGAAATCCATCACGGCAAATTCCCTTTTATCCTCCCGGAGTGATCCCGGATCTTCTGTATAGGAGCAAGAAGTGGCAATAGCCAAAACAGCTGCGACAGCTATCCAGGATTTACAATAATTACTAAGCATTGTTATTTCGGTTTGTTTCTCTTCAGACAACCAAACAAACGCAGACCCCTATGGTGGGTTGGAAAAAATCAGGTGATAGGGTTAGAAACTCCGGCTGCCGTAGATTTGCTCCGAATACCGTAGTGGTATGCGATGATGTGATGGGTTGATGGCGATCGAATCGTCGGGGACTGTTGAATGGCGATCGAATCGAAGGTGTCGTTACGCATCAACGAACATTTTGTTTCACGAAACCGAAATCGTCTTCGCATTGACGAATTCCTTGATGCCCATCTCTGATAATTCGCGTCCATAGCCAGACTTCTTCACACCCCCGAATGGCAGCCGCTGATCCGACTTCATAAGCGCGTTAACAAAAACGGAACCTGATTCGATCTGACGTGCCACTTGTTCACCACGCTCCCGGTCCGTCGTCCACACCGAAGCACCCAGCCCATACCGGCTACGGTTAGCGAGCTCTATAGCATGTGCTTCATCTTTGGCGACAATCACCGCGGCCAAAGGACCAAACGTCTCTTCATCGAATGCCGCCATACCGGGCACTACCTGATCAATGAGCGTCGGCTGAAAATTGCCACGATCGCGTTCGCCACCTACCACCAGACCTGCACCGGCGTTGAGGGACTGTTTCAGTTGCTTCTCCAAAGACTCAGCGAGATCGACGCGCGCAACGGGCCCCATATTGGTCGATGAGTCGAGTGGATTGCCCTGCTTTATCTTTTTTATGGAATCTGCAAACCGGTGCAGGAAGTCGTCGTGAATATCCTTCACCACGATAAAGCGCTTTGCAGAAATACAGGATTGGCCCGCGTTCTGCATGCGCGATTGCGTCGCTACTTTGACCGTGAGGTCGAGGTCGGCATCGTTTAAGACCACAAACGGATCACTGCCGCCCAGTTCAAGCACGGACTTCTTGATGTATTTGCCGGCGATGGCAGCCACTTTACTTCCGGCCTCCTCACTTCCGGTTAAAGCCACGCCCTGAACCTTGTCGGAGGCCAGCACCGTCTCGACCGATTTATTTTCTATTATCAATGACTGAAACGCGCCGGCGGGGAATCCGGCCTGGCTGAAAACTTCTTCGAGCAGGAGCGAACAAGTGCTTACACTTGATGCGTGCTTAAGCAATCCAACATTGCCGGCCATTAACGCCGGTACCGCGAAGCGAATGACTTGCCAAAATGGAAAGTTCCATGGCATTACGGCCAATATCGCGCCCGTTGGGTGGAACGAAACCAGGCTTCTGCTGGCCTCGGTCTGGATTAAAATATCTTTCAAATATTCTTCGGCCCGTTCGGCAAAAAACTTGCAGGCCGCTGCGCTCTTTTCCACTTCCGCAATTGCCTCTGGCAGCACCTTGCCCATCTCCATCGCTATTGTCCGGGCATAGCGTTCCTTGTTTTGAATTAACACCACCGATGCGGCTAACATTTTTTCGCGGCGCTCGGCGAAGGTTGTTTTTCTCCATTTCTGGAAAGTCTGGCCGGCGAGCTCAATCTTGGTATTCAGTGCCTCAGCATCGAGCGTCTGAAACTCTCCGACCACGGATTGATCATAGGGATTTATGGTTGTAATCATATTGAACAAGTTCTAATGCTATGTGCCGGGTCTACTCCCATGCAAAATATACAATGTTTTGTGTTGCTCGAAGCTGTTGTGTCGAGTGTCTGTACAGGTAAAAACGGTTGGCGATGAGAAATAATTCCGTGACGGGTTACGTTGGTGGAGAAGCAAAGGGAGCAAAGTATTTTTACCGCAAAGATGCAAGGACGCCAAGCACCGCTAAGGTTGTGCCTGCGGCACACTTAAAATCAGTATTTTTTTATGCGAGGTTGAGAGTACAGCACCGGGGTTATCACTGTCATAAAATCGTCTTGCAACAGTAGCAAAAATCTTATGCGCCACCGGCGCATCTTCGCGGTACTTGGCGTCCTTGCGTCTTTGCGGTAAAAATACTTTGCTCCCTTTGCTCCCTTTGCTCCCTTTGCTCTCTTTTTTCTACCGGAGCTTATTGATGATTACTCACCACGCAATCCATTAAACGTGTAAAACCGAAGCCCATTTTGCGCGCCCTCCTCCAGGATGAATTCCAGCAACCCAGGATCAAACCGGTAAACCGAATCTCCAGCCGTGGCCGGCGTATGTCCGTACAACATCATCACCTCGCGTTTGGCAACCGATCGCTCAATTGCCTTCCTTACCATCTGCCTGGTAAGTCCACTGTTAACATCGATGCCTAACGCCAACAACTTGTCGTCGTTGTCAAAATTGTAAAATACATCGTCGAGGGAGGCGATGTCGGCATCCGCTCCCAAGACCGCTACCGACCTCACACAGTTAAATCTTTGCAGCAACAAGAAGTCGGTGAACCAATATTTGGCTCCATAGGGATAGGCAAAAGTAACGGGATCAAACCCGGCCAGCTTCATCACGTTGATACTGTGATCCACTTCATTATCGAGCCATGCGCGATAGCCATGCTCCTTGATATACGTTTCTGCGTTCACATGTCGCGCACCGTGACTGGCAATTTCATGTCCTCGTTCTGCGAGTGCCTTCAGCTTGCGAATTTCATCCGGACGCAGCGAGTCCAACTGCGTTACGAAGAAAGTCACGTGAGCCTGATACTTATCCAGCAGCGGTATCATCGCGTACCATTCATTGATCGTCCGGTCGTCGAACGACAAACAGATGCCAGGCGATCGATCGGTACGCGACGCACAAGAGATGAGAGCCAGAAAGAAAACCGGTACGAGGAGTTTCATGGGTCAAAAATAGCAAGAGGCTGCCCTTTTTGGACAGCCTCTCTATCTGATTCGCATGATCGGAAAATTATCCGATTGAAACGCGTCTGAATTCAGCGACGGTGAGACCTTTCGTCACGCTGTCGAGGTATTGCGCCACGGTCTTCGAATTGTCTTTCACGAAAGGTTGTGCAAGGAGCGTATTGTCCTTGAAGAAACGCTGCAGTTTGCCTTGCGCGATCTTCTCCACCATATTCTCAGGCTTGCCTTCTGCGAGAATCTGTGCTTTTGCAATCTCCAGTTCTTTCTCGATAACGCTTTTGTCGACTGACTTGTCGTCGACACCCAGGGGATTCATGGCCGCGATCTGCATGCCGACATCCTTACCTGCGTCGGTAACATCCTTGCCGTTCACACCTTTCAACGAAACGAGTACGCCAAGTTTTGAGCCCGCGTGGATATATGACACTACTGCCTCACCCTTCATGTGCACATACTCGCTCACTTCTACTTTCTCGCCGATCTTGCCCACCAGTTCAACGATGCGATCGTTGATTGTGAGATCGCCTACTTTAGCGGCAAGCAAAGCATCTTTATCAGCGGGTTTGTTGCTGAAAGCAGTATCCACGATGAGCTTGCCCAGAACCTGGAACTCTTCATTCTTCGCCACGAAATCAGTTTCGCAGTTCAAGGCAATGAGAACCGCTTCCTTCCTATCGTCGCTAGCTTTGACAAACACAGATCCTTCTTTTGCATCGCGGTCAGAGCGGGACGCAGAAACCTTCTGTCCCTTCTTGCGAAGTATTTCAATAGCTTTCTCAAAGTCTCCATCGGCTTCCGTGAGGGCCTTCTTGCAGTCCATCATTCCGGCGCCGGTCATCTGGCGGAGCTTGTTTACGTCTTGTGCAGAAATGGCTGACATAATGTGATAGTAATTTTCAGGTTATCGTTGTTGATATGGTTATAAACAAATCGTCCTACCAGCTTACATTGCAGCAAAGCGGCAGGACGATCATAAAAATTGAGCGTATATCTACTCTCTTATTTCGTTTCTTCTACGGCCTCGTCGACACGTCTCTTCTCGTCTTCGTCCTTCTTGTGCGCTGCATCTTCCTTGTCTTTCTTGCGCTCCATAAGCGACTCCTCGATCACCTTACTGATGTACTTGGTGAGGATAGAGATTGACTTGAATGCGTCGTCATTTGCAGGAATGGGGAAATCAACGCCCAAAGGATCGGAGTTGGTATCAACCAATGCAAACACGGGAATATTCAGCTTTTGTGCTTCGGTTACGGCAATGTGTTCGCGTTTTACGTCGATAACGAAAAGCGCCGCAGGAAGTCTGTTCAGGTCAGCGATACCGCCCAACAGTTTCTCCAACTTTGCCTTCTCACGCGTAACCATCAAACGCTCGCGCTTAGCGAGGTTGGTGAACGCTTCGTCCTTCATGAGCTTATCGATCTGAGAAAGTTTCTTCAGTGACTTGCGGATCGTAGCAAAGTTCGTAAGCATACCGCCGAGCCAACGCTCAGTTACGTACGGCATGTTGAGGCGTTTTGCCTCTTCCGTAACGATATCCTTAGCTTGCTTCTTCGTTGCCACAAACATGATCTTGCGGCCAGAGCGCACGATGTTGCGAAGCGCGAAAACGGCTTCGTCGAGACAAGCGATGGTCTTGTTGAGATCGATAATGTGGATGCCGTTGTTCTCCATGAAGATGTACTCTGCCATCTTCGGATTCCACTTGCGGGTAAGGTGACCAAAATGCACACCTGCATCCAGCAATTCCTGATATGTTAAGTTTTGAGCCATTGTTCTGCTGATTAACGCTTGCTAAACTGGAATTTCCTTCTAGCCTTCCTTCTACCCGGCTTCTTCCGCTCAACCATACGGGAGTCGCGGGTCATGAAACCTTCCTTCCGCAATGCGGGCTTGTTTTCGGGATTCAGCTCAACCAATGCCCTGGCAATCGCCAAACGCACGGCCTCCGCCTGACCTGTAATGCCACCACCTTCAACATTGACAGTCACATCGTACCCAGTCTCCGCTTTGACGGCCAGCAATGCCTGCTTTGCCAAAGTCTGATGGATCTCAGACAGGAAATAATCCTTAAGCGCGCGGTCGTTGACAATGATCTCTCCCTTGCCTGGCTTCATATAAATCCGGGCGACGGAGGTCTTTCTTCTACCGATGGTGTTAATGATCTGCATGTATCAGAATTTAATTTCTTTAGGTTGTTGCGCTTCATGGGGGTGCTCAGTACCAACATAAACGTGAAGGCTCCTGAACAATTCGCTGCCGAGGCGATTCTTAGGGAGCATACCGCGAACGGCGTGCTCGATCAGGCGCTCTGGGTGCTTGGCCCGGATCATGGTTGGCGTGTGCTCACGCTGACCGCCCGGATAGCCGGAGTGTGTGAAAAGCACTCGCTGCGTCCATTTCTTGCCCGTCATCTTTACTTTCTCCGCGTTGATCACGATAACGTTGTCACCACAATCAACATGTGGGCTGTAACTGGGCTTATGCTTTCCGCGAATGATGTTCGCAATCTGGCTCGCCACACGACCCAACACCTGAGAATTTGCATCAACTACGATCCAGCCCTTCTCTACAGAGGCCTTGTTGGCGTACGTTGTTTTATAGCTATTGTGATCCATTTTTTATTTAAATAATTCAATTACGATGCACTGCCCCTCAAAAAGGGACACAAAGGTAATTTCTCGTTATTTGAAATCCAAGCCAGGGGCCATTTTTGCTTATCCCGTGTTGACTCCTTCTATAAAAGGCCGCAAAAATGGCCAATTTGCGCACTTTTAGATGGCCAATTAGTAATTAATAATTAGCAATTAGTAATTGTGGAGGGCCCTATCGGGCCCAGGCGTTTGTTTTGACTCGTACCCGGGTCGCTAAGCACGAAGAATGCCATTTCCAGCCCTGTTTACTGCCATCCGCAACCACGCCGACAGCAGTCGGCCCAAAATTACTAACAACTCATTACTCATTAGTAATTACCTATTCGCTTCCAACTGCTTCACCAACGCCTGCATGTCCTTGTGGTACGGTGCATCGACTTTAACAGGACTGCCATCGACGTCCGCAAACGCCAGAGAAAACGCATGCAGGGCCATCCGCTTCATAAATGGCTCCTCCTCAGTGTACTTCTTGAGGTTGAAACTGCGTTTTACCTGCGACAGATAAAATAGTTTGCCACCATATTGTGTGTCTCCCATGATGGGTGCGCCCGAGACGGCTAAATGAATGCGGATCTGGTGCATCCGGCCTGTCACCGGCCTGCATTCCATCAACGTATGCATTCTGAATGATTTCAGGGCATTAAACCAGGTCTGGGCTGGCTTTCCGTCGCGGGTGCTAATCCGCACCACACCGTCGTCCTGTTTGAGGATCGGGGCATCTACCAGAAACTCCGAAAACTGATGCAGGCCGTCTGCTACCGCGTGGTAGAGCTTTGTGACCTCACGCTTTTCGAATTGCATGCTCAGGTGGCGATACGCCTCCGGATTGCGCGCAATAGCCAGCGCTCCCGACGTTTCCTTGTCCAGGCGATGACAAACCTGGGCATCGGGATAAATCTGCCGCGCAAGCTGTAGCAGGTTCACCGGTTCGTTTCGGTCTTCCAGCGTAGCGATAAACGCAGGCTTGTTGACCACCACATAATTGTCATTCTCGAACAGAACAATATCCTCAAATTTTACCTTGTGCGATGCCATAAGTGCTAGTACGTCGTGGCAAAAATACTCGTAATCTTTCTGTTGTAGAGGGCCAATCTTAGCAAATAGCCCGATTCCCTGTAATTCACAGGGAAATCAACTTTTAGCCAAGACGTACTTAATTTGACGAGGCCGTCGCCGGCGGCGGTTCCGGATGGTGGACGTATCGCTCAAAAAACTCAATGGTACGCAACAAGTGATCCATCATACGGCCCGGGTTACCGCTGCGCGTGAGCTCGTGACCTTCCTTCGGATAGCGAATGTATTCTACCGGCCGGCCCAGAACCTTCAGGCTCTTATACAGCATCTCGGACTGAATTACGCCGGTGCGCAGGTCCTGATCGCCATGGATAATGAGCAAAGGAGTTTGAATCTTGTCAACATACGTTAGGGGCGATTCGGAAGCGAGGAGCTTTCGGGTTTCGGCATCCCAGGGATATCCCCCAAAGTAATCCGGAACGAGCCGCCAGGCATTGCCTTCACCCATAAAGGTGGTCAGGTCATACACACCGCGTTGGGCATTGGCCGCCTTGAATCTATTGTCATGGCTAATGATCCAGGCCACCATGTAGCCCGCATAGCTTCCGCCCTCTATAAACAGCTGGTCCTTGTCTATCCACGGCGCCCTGGACTGGGCATCTTCGAGCGACGCCAGTATGTCGCCGGCGGGTCCTGCCCCCCAATCCTTGAAATTGCCGCGCTTGAAGGAATCGCCGTAGCCGCCGCTTCCGCGTGGATTGCAAAAGACGACGCCATAACCCCAAGCGGCCTCGAGTTGGAACTCGTGCCACATGGAAAATGCCGAAGGACCCCACATCGCAGTGGGACCGCCATGAATGTTCAGGATCGTCGGGTACTTTACCCCTTCCTTTCGGTTGATGGGCTCCAGTACCCAATACTGCACCTTGGTGCCATCAGGGCGGGTAATCCAATACTCCTTCGGAACGTTGATCTTTCGGTCAGCCACCCAGCTGTTAAGCGTCGTGAGCTTCCTCTTTTGTTTATCGCGCAAGGTCAGTGCATAGATTTCCCAGGGACTGGTGGTCTCTGTCAGTGCATATACAAGGTGTGTCCCATTCACGGCAAAATTCGTCACCCCCAGATCACCGGCGATGACCTCAGATGCTTTAGCACCCGTCTTCACAGGGATGTTGAGAAGCGGAATGTCTCCTTCGGACTCCACGGTGAAATACATTGATTTGGAGTCGTGCGACCATTCTGCTGCCTGA